>VFSW01000548.1_pt1 | contig 55373 bp, 55 predicted proteins | sample 5358111 | NCBI WGS metagenome assembly VFSW01 (sample SAMN11554181, study PRJNA540505) | mine drainage metagenome | isolation source: sediment from site ElyBrook_90M | place: USA: Ely Copper Mine, Vershire, VT | collected 2017
TGCGGCGGTGATAGTCCGCGACGGCGGGCGCTGTCGCAGGTGCCACAGCACCCGCGACCTCGAAGTGGATCACATCGTCCCGGTCAGCCGCGGCGGACCCACCGACGAAGACAACCTCGAGACCCTGTGCCGGCGCTGCAACCGCCGCAAGTGGAACAAGGTCGTACCGAGACTCTGACCTGACCGCCCGAGCGGTCAATCAAACAAAAGGGATTTTCGCAAGATGTCCGGACCCATTGGACCGGGCAAAGGTAGGAGTGTTTTTTTGTGAAGAAGACTGAAGATAGCCAGGACGTTAAACGCCCCAGGAAAGTAAGACTCTGCAAGGACGGCTCGCACCATCCGCTCTCTTTAACCCTGGACAAGTTGGCCTGGGCCGACCAACTCGACAACGATCCCACCGATTACATCGTTCGCATCAAAAGTGAAATTCAATGTCTGCCAGAAGACCATGAAAGCGGCCCGGTGGCCGGAGATATCGAAGCGCAACTGATCGAGGTTGACCGCGCCATCCGGATGGGCCAGCCACTCTGCGATGTCTTCGACAGCTACGGAGACACCTGGGGCTTCTTCGAGGCGCTTACCAGCAAATACACCCAGTTTCATACCGCCCTGCGCCATTACCTCGGACAGGGAGCGCGGAGCCGGAATGTCCTGCTGCTGACCCTGATCGAGCTCGAGCCTCCGCATCGCGCCAAAAAGCTCGGTTTGCGCGCGACCGCCTCGCTCATCGAGCAACTGCGCCACTTCTGCGGACTGGTGATGTGCAATCCCTTTCCGGTCCAGTTCGGTCCCATCGGAGAGAAGCCCCAGTGGCGGCTGCGCTTCGGTTCCGGGCTGGAAGGCGACGAGGCAACCGCCACCGCGAAGCTCAAGAACTACTGGAAGCAACTCGGGTTCAGGGAAATCGGGCACACCGGGTTCATGATCTTGACCGCCGAAGATTTCGACTCCACAGGCATCTTCGAAGACGACGAGGAGCACGCGTAACCATGGCCGGTGACAATGAACCTCGCAGCATCGCCGCGGAGGTCGCCCTGCTCTTCCTCAAGGAGCTGGAACCCCGCATTGATAGCGACCCCGAACTGCTGGTATCCAGCGAAGCGATCCTCTCGTTCGCAGCCATCAAGCGTGCTGATCCGGCTCGGTGGGACTACTGGCGCACGATTCTGACCAAGCATCAGAAGTTTGAGCTGATCGACTACATGCTATGCGAACCAAGGTCGGATGATGTGGAGTTCTCCAAAGCCGACCTGCTGGTGCGACGCTGTCTAAGTTCTGGAATCGAGTTGTTCCATGATCCGGACCAGCACGGCTGGGCCTCGGTCAGGGTCGGACAGCATTGGGAGAACTACTCGCTTCGCTCGCGTGCGTTTCACCTGTTCATGCTGCGGACTTACTACCTGGATAAAGGCGAAAGTCCCGGCGGGCAGGCATTGCGGGCCGCCTTGGAGATATTCGAAGCGCGCGCACTGTTTGACGGCCCGGAGCATACGATTCATCTCCGCGTCGCCGAGCATGGCGGCAAGCTGTACCTCGATCTGTGCGATCCGGATTGGCGATCGGTCGAAATCGATACCGAGGGCTGGCGCATCGTCGAAAGGGCGCCGGCCAGATTCCGCCGCGCGCGGGGCTCCCAACCGCTGCCTGTTCCGGCGCCCGGCGGAAGCATCGAGGAGCTGCGCCCGTTCCTCAACGTCGACCACGACGGCTGGGTCCTGATCAAGGCGTTCCTGGCTGCTGCGCTCAAACCGGCGATGCCCTACCCTATCCTCGTCGCCAAGGGCGAACAGGGAGCGGGAAAGTCGACCGGATGCCGGGTCATCACCTCGCTCATCGATCCTCGCACCTCCGCGCTCAGAGGCGCGCCGCGAGAGGTGCGCGACCTGGTCGCGGCAGCGCGCAATGCGTGGCTCGTCTGTTTCGACAATCTGAGCCATCTGCCCAATGACCTGGCCGACGCAGCTTGCCGGCTGGCCACCGGTGGTGGTTTTGGTGGGCGCGAACTATACAGCGACCATGATGAGGCTGTGTTCGACGCCACCCGTCCTCTCATTTTCAACGCGATTCCGGACCTCGGCGCGGCACGACCGGACTTTCTCGATCGGGCGCTGATCGTCGAATTCAACGACATCAAGCCTGAGCTACGCCGCGATGAGCGGCGGTTCTGGGAAGAATTCGAGGCAGTCCGACCTCGCATCTTGGGTGCGCTGCTCGATGCTGTTGTATTTGGTCTGAGGAGATTGCCATCTATCTCGCTCAGGCGCCTACCGCGAATGGCGGACTTCGCAACCTGGGCTACCGCCTGCGAAGAAGGGATCGGACTATCTCACCGAGAGTTCCTCAGAACCTATGAGACTAACCTGATCGGGGGACGCAACCTCGCGTTGGAGTCGTCAGCACTGTTCGGACCGATCGAGCTCCTGGCGCGTGAGGGTTTTTGCGGAACCGCGGCGGAATTGCTGGAGCTGCTCAACAAGACAGCTCCCGATACGATTCGACGTTCTGCGCGCTGGCCGAAAGCGCCCAATTCTCTGGCCAATACACTTCGGAGAATGGCTAGCAACCTCCGGTCGGTTGGAATCGATCTTCAGTTCGGGCGCGCCGATCATAATGGCACCCGCACAGTTTCACTTCGCTCTGACTGGGAAGTTGGGAAAACATCGTCAGCATCGTCAGCAAGCCGATGAACTGCTTCGGAAAGCATCGGCGTTTTGCAAAATCTTACGATGCGATCTAGTAAGTTCCTTGCGGTCGAGCAAAGGGATCAGAACACGCGCCCATCTCACCCCGCTGACGATGCTGACGATCTTTTCGGAATTAAGCACAACAGTCCTTCTCGCTCGACGACGCGCGGCGCAACATCGAGCAGTGGCGCAATCCGTACAATCGAGCCCGGCCGCATTCGAGTCTCGGCTACCTGGCGCGGGAGGAATTCGCAGCTTCGCACAGTCATTGGAGGAGTGAGCCCCGCGCGCAGCGCTGGGCCAGCGGGAAAAATGCCGTGCAGCGCGCTGCATCGCGAGGCGGTCGCGGTCGAAGAACCTGACAGTTTTTCGTCCCAGCCTCAGAACTGGTGAAGGCTGGGTCCGAAAAACTAGGATTACGAAGGCATCGGCAATATACCTAAACCGCGGCGGATACCAAGTTACGAATGGGATACCCAAAGGGGTAAGACCATAGCCGCCGTTCTCACCCATGAGAAAGAAGCCTGTGGTGCCGTAAGAGCCGTATCTGTCAAAGCACGCGATGAACAACTTATAAAGAAACGGATCGTCGACAAGTCGCAACAATTCCTGCGATCGTACTTTTGCCTGGAGAAGCTCGACGGGTTGGTCCGCTGAATTAGTTCGGCAACGTGCTCCTCGTCGGCGGCGGTGTAAGACCACATCTCAAGCCTCATCTGTCATGAGGCGAGGACGCCAAGATAATGCGCGAGTTGAACCGGACCGTGGCCTCATCGCGCGCCTGCTGGGCACGATAGAAGGAGCGGCGCTGGTGTGATTCGCTCGGTAGCGGCTCCGATAAAGCGAGATCGACGAGGTCCGAGCCCAAGTCATCGGCGATGATACACGCCACTTTTGGCAGCTTGCCGCGACCTCGCGGATGTCGTCCAAATCGTACGGATTATCGTCCACAACGCTTTTCGATGGTCTCTGGGCGGCGCGTGTTCGGGGCATTTCGCTCAACGACAGATCCATTCGGATCTTGTTTGTATCAAGCGATGTAAACTCTAAGGACGCGCCGCGGTCAGCCTCGCAGAACGAGATGACGTGGTCGAGGCACTGGCTGTTCGCCCAAAGCTGCAACTTTGCCAGACAAAAACCCTTACTCTGCGATACCCTGACGTCTGAGTAGATCCTCCAGACCTTGCTCAGTAGTCATTTGTGGCGTCCATCCCAGTAGCTCCTCTGCCTGAGTATTATCCGCTAGAGTGTCGCGTACCTCACCGATACGAGCCGGAACATGCGCTATTTTCCCACCAATTATCGCGGCTATTTTGTTGATGCTGATGTTACGACCCTGCCCGATGTTGATTGGACGGCCGTCGGCCACCTCGCAGTCCATCGCCAGCATATTCGCTCGGACTACGTCATTAACGTGTGTGAAATCTCGGGTCTGTTCTCCGTCGCCGAATATCGTCATCGCAACCTCACCTTTTCGGGCCCTGAGGAATAGGCTGATAACCGTCACATACGCCCCTTCAATCGCCATTCTGGGTCCGAACACGTTGAAGTATCTTAGGCTCAGCGTCGGCATCCCATAAAACGTATGAAACATTTCGACGTACCGTTCAGCGGCATATTTCTGAAGACCGTACGGATTAATTGGATGTGGCGACATTGACTCGTTGAGTGGTAGACGAGCCTGATCGCCATAAACCGACGACGAGCTGGAATGAATAAAGCGGCGTACGCGAGCCTCGCGTGCAGCGAGTAACACATTAAGTGTTCCGACGACATTAATGAGGTGAGTATCCAAGGGATTTTCGATCGACAACGGAACACGAGGCAAAGCTGCGCAATGAAATACCGTGTGGACTTGGTCGAACGCAGGTCTGATTCTTTGAAGGTCCCGTATGTCAGCCTCGAACAGCTCAGCCTTCCTATTCAGGTGATTCCGCTGACCCGTGGAAAAGTTGTCGAGAACACGAACACGCTCGCCACGCTCGATGAGTTTATCCACTAGGCTCGAGCCAATAAATCCGGCACCGCCGGTCACAAGTAACATCTTTTGGGAATCCTTATCAGCGTCATAACGGCTACTTTTCGTTTGCCGATCTTTTCCTCGGTAATGCGCCCACATTTTACTCGCAGCAGTGGCGCGCAGCCGTTCCGTTTTGACAGTGGACGGCCGGCTCCGACAAGGCCGTCGACATAGCGTGGAGAGTCCCACTGTCAGTCGGCCCGAAACGATCCGGTGCGAGTCGCTGTCGAAGTGATGCGTTGAGAACTCGAACCGTCGGAGTCATCGATGGCTTCCACCTGGTGTACGAGGCCGATCGGGATGTCCATGCATTGCCCACGCTGGAGCACAAATCCCATCAATGACTTCTGCATCGGCTGATTCCTCGACCCTACCTTGAGCCTGCGGCCGCGCAGATGAAACATTTCGTCTTCATCCTTTGAAAGTGCAAAAGAGCAACCCTTGCGCTTGTTTATCTCGACGATTGATGAAACCGGCGCGCACCGAATCGAGCAGCTTGCGGGAAACGCGCTCGGAACGGTACTCTTGTCGCAGCCAGCCTATGGCCTGCCGCTTGGCCTGCCTACAACAAGTTCCTTTTCTCAACCACGAATGACATTCCGAACCAGCCGAATTGGATGTATGGAACAAAGTTCCACTCTTCGCTTTTTTCAAACACCTCAACAGCTGCTCTTCGTTCCCCCGAGACCTGATGGGACGAGTAACAGAAGTAGTCATCGAATGCGATTATCATTCCGATCTTGAAGCGCGGACCTAAGAATTCCAGCGCTTCTCTCGTAGAACTGTACAGATCACAGTCGACATACGCTAGCGAAATATCGCAAGGTATTTGATTGAGTTTCAAGGTTCTCTCGTACAAACCCTCAACTAAGACATAGTCCATTCCTTCTCTCAATCCGTACCATCGAGCACTTTGACGAAGTCCCTCAATCGGCGTCTTCATAGTCCCGGCTATCCACCTAGGATGATCATCCTCCTTCCGTCGTTGATTAGGTAACCCATCGAACGTATCAAATCCCCACAGTTTGCAGTTCCGTCCCGCTCTGCGCGAGGCTTGGTAGGCAAGAATCAGCGAACGAGTACCACAGCCAAATTCAACATAGTCGCCAGAGATTTGGTTGAAGGATAACGTATAGAACGCGTTGCGATAGAATTCGCGTCGCGGCGCCCACTCTAGCGTGTACCAATCTTCGTCACGAACAGCCGCAATCCTTCTCCGGAAGCTGTCCATATACTGTTGAACACTGAAAGGAAGAACGGATTTTGCCTTTCGGATGGCAGGCCTTAGTGTGAACAATGTACACCTCTTGCGGCAATTGCTAGAACGCTAGTGGGGTCGTCGCGCGGCGATCCTGCCTACGGCGTTACCGATCGGCGCAAGCCGTCCTATGGCACGTTCCCATCGAATGATCGTGGCGGCAGGGAACATAGCGGTGTTACAGTGAGCGCCGCTCCCTAGCCTCAGCGGTCGCGGTGCCCTGAAAACGAGCATCATTCGCAAGCTGATCGAGCTCATCGACGCTGATACATGTGACCTGCCGGAGCTCGCGGGCCACCTCGTCGAGCTCGAATGGCGTACGCACTTGAGGACTGTCTCGAGCGTGATCGGCTGGTAAAACCGCAATAGTGCCGATATTTGCGTCAGCATAAGCAGCTTACGGCGGCTAGAGCGCCGGGCCCAACCATTTAGTCGCAGATGCTCTATCATAGCATAGGCAATTTTTCGTACTTTAGCTTTAGCGTTCAAAGAAATTCACCGAATCCCCCCTATCGAACTTCGTGAAGGATAGAGCGGCTTTGATAATGAGCGCTTGTCGGATGAGCGGCGACGCATTCCTGTCATGATCGGATATGTCTATGCATTGATGCGTCATCCGCGGTGGGTAATCGCATAGACAATCGAGGTATCGATTCCCAACTCGCGTACGGCAACGTGATGGAGGCATAGCTGGCGTCCCAGCATCGTGGCCGCGGTCGCGAGCGCGCCTCCTACCATCCCGAATCGCGGAACCAGGGCGATGTTGAGCACGATATTGGCTGCTGCCGCGAGTCCGACGATCCTGGCTGTGTCCTTATGATGGCCGGTCATCTGCAGCATCGAGGCGCTCGAGCCGAACGCAAGAAACAGGACCTCCGCGACGGTGAGAATCAGCAGAACCGATCTGCCGGTGACGAAAGCCCCGCCGAACAGCCGAAGTGCAAAACCCGAGAAGCCGAATATCAGGCATGCGACGCCGAGGCCGGGCCAAAACGAAGCGTGTGCGGCGCGGCTCGCGACCGCCTGCAAATCCGAATGGCGCCGCTGCGTATGAAGTTCAGCGGCTACCGGCGCCGCGAGCGCATCGGCGGCAGCCATGCTGACGAAAACGAGTACCGAGGTGCTCGCCGCAACATTGTAAATCCCTGCCTTTTCCGCACCGAGCGCGTATCCTACCACGAGCACGTCGGCTTGGGCGAGAGCCAGATGAGACCACCCCGTAACTGCGAACATCGAGGCGGTGCGAAGCCATCGTCGTACGGCATACTCCGCCTGGTTGCGATACACCTCAATTGGCAACGTTCGGAGGGTGACCGTTGACTGTATCGCGATAACTACAGCGCATGCGACCACTACGCACTTGAGTGTGGACATCGCGGTGAGCCCGGAGGTTGTCCAAAAGACAGCCGCGGTGCCGGCAAGGATAAGGAACGGGCGTGCCATCGTTTGAAGAATTTGGTTGAGAACCGGCCGATTGAGCGCGCGCATCGCCTGCCCTTGGAGGCTCATCAGGGTAAACAGCGGAATCAGCCAGAAGCCGAGGCTAAGGACGGCCGAGTCTGGGCTATTCCATGTGCTCGCGGCGAAGCTGGAAACGGCGGCCAGACCCGTCGAGCTTCCGATGGCGACGATCATAGCCGTGACCATCAGACCTCTTATGTGAGACCATTCCTTGCGCGCACGATAGTGCGGAATCAGCCAGACCAGCGCGTCGTCCGTTCCAATCGCGGCGAATCCGGCGAGTGTAGTGGTCCATGCGATCGCATAGGTGTAAGCGCCGTACTCTAACGGCCGCATCCATCGGGCGAGCGCGATCTGGGTTACGTAGCGAAGGACGTATCCAATCCCCTGCAGACAAAAGATCAGCAGGGTCGCACGGGTGATAGCGCGACGGAGATCTACGACCGAGGTGCGCCTAGGGCTGTCTTGCGCAGCCTCTTCGATGCGCAACAGGTCGTTGGCAGGGGCATTCATGGATAAAACGAAATTTCGGAATACGGGCTAGCGTCGGGCTGCAAAGTATAGCCAGGGGCTTTCGGGATCTTCCTTCACCAGTGGAACGCCATCAACGTTGAAACACATCGAGTCGCGGAATCCGGTCTCGATCAACTGAGATACTTGGGTACTCATATCGACATAGTACGTAAAGATTGAATACAGAAGCGTCGAATCGTTCCGAAATGACCAACCGGCACCCTGAACGTTCTGACGGCGCAAACGCCAGTGTCGTGGTAGATATGCGAACGCTCGAAGCGTGTTCTTAATGGATCGAAGACTGCGAATCGGCTCTCGTTGCCAGGGATGCTTGCCGACATCCTTCCAATGGAGATTATGCGAAGAAAACAAAAACGCCCCGCCGCCGCGCATTACCCGGAACACTTCCCTAAGCGCGCGAAGACGGTCCTCATGAGGTATGTAGTCGAGTCCGTTGAAAGAAAAACATACGAAGTCGAAGTTCTCTGAGGGAAAACATCGCAGGTCGCGGACGTCACAGCAGCGAATGTCAGCCGAAGGAAACCTCTCGCGTGCGCGCCCGACCATGGCGGGCGAGTAATCGATGCCGCTGTAGTAATCGGTCATCTTCATAAGGTGAGGAGTCGTACGGCCTGTTCCTATTCCTAGGTCGAGAAGATGCTTGTTGCATATCTCTTTGCGAAAGCGCTCGAATAATACCTTTTCACCGTCAAACAGACCTTCAGCCGAATGATATTGCTTCTGCGCAACATCGCTATCCCAAGCTCTGAAATTCGACGAGCCTAAAAATGAGGCTCCAGCGAAGTTCTTGGCCTCGCCGGTCATTTGCCTTGCCCCATCATTCCTCGGGATTCGCGATCTGTTGACGGCTTCTGAGTCGGCTCCTTAAGTCAAGCGTTCTTTTTCTGGCGCCCAGAAACGCTAGGTAGAGCCTACCGCGAAGCGTAATTCCCACTTCGCAATTAAAGCTTTTCTCGGCATCGCCGCCGAATTGCTCTTTGAAGCGATGTACTTGGCTTCGCCTTAAGTCCGAGTCGGTTCGTCTCCAGCCACCGAAATCATAGAGGCCGATCCCGTTCTCTTTGAATCGTAAAATATCGCACCAATGAAGTAGAAGATTAGCGCGCCCTACCAGTTGCCGAAACTCTGACGAACCACCGAAGCGCGCATTACTGGAAATCAGCAGGCGCGCGCGCCCTGACCCAATATAATGACAGTGCCATGCCAAGGGCTCTCGGTCCTGTCCTACTATCACAGACAGATCGAGCATCCCCGCTCGAGAGTAGGTTTCAAGCCACCCCGGCTCGGGAGGCAGAAGGCCAGAGAACATGCGAAAGCGGCCTACAAAGGAACATAACTCACGAATCGCCGAGAGATCTGGAGCACTCCAACAACGGTGCGACAGACCATCTCGTTCGGCGGCGCGCTTTATTTTATACCGAGCGGTCTTGTGTATTTTAGCCAGCAGCTGGTCCGGGCGTTTGCTAAGGTCTAGGATCAAGGTGTGATACTCTTGGGCGGCAGTCCCCTCTATCGGCGCCTCCCGCTGCAAAAAGCGAACAGCATCCAGGGAGTGGACAGAAGCTAGTTCCACCCAGTGGCGGTTCGCCTTGCCAAACCAGATTTCGCCGATGGAAACCAACGGACGGCGAAAGGTAACTAACCCGTCACTTCCGACCCAGGTAGAATTCAAATTGTCCACCGATTCCTTTGATCGAACGGCCGTCATGGTTGCGCGCAGGCTATCAGGCATTTCCCGAGGAGTCGCGGAGCGTCGGTCCCAACTTCAGCCGCAAATGCCAGTCGCAGAACAGCACGAACAACTTTGACGACCAGCCACCGACCCAGGCGGCGCGGCTTGAATCCGAACGGAATCCCACCATCGATAATCTCAATCTTCCTGAAGCTTGAAGCGAGCAACACCTGACGCAGGCTAGCTTCCGTATAGCTAACCTCATGGGTGAAATCGATGTAACGGCGCGTCATGCCGTAGAGGCACGAGGCATTGTCGGTGCGCAGAATCGCTCGCCCCTCCGGAGCGAGTGCGTTCCGTATCGAGCGAAGAAACGCGAGGACCTCGCTCTTCTGGAGATGTTCGATAACATCACTCGAAAATATCGCGTCCCATCCTGAGTGCGTCTTCAGATATTCGAAAATGTCAGCGTGCGTGACGTCTAGCCCTCGACTCGCGCAAAACGCAGCTTGGTCGGGAGCGCCGTCTATTCCGACGACATGGGTATAACCGAGCGACTTGAGCCACATCATTGTGAAACCGTTGCCACACCCTGCATCGAGAATCCGTGCGTCCCGCCTGTCTGGCAGGAACCTTCGATACGCCAGTTCGTAGCTCTCAATGACACTCTGTGACGGATAAAGGTCGGGGTTGGCGGCACCATAGTGGTCGCGGTACGAGGAATATAGAACGCTGCGATAGTTCGTCGCGGGCTCTTCGGTAGGAACGGTTCTATTCAAACTCGATACCATCGGCACCTCTCTTTGGCAAAGCAGCGTGCATACCGGGCGCGGAATCGTTCGGCAGCGGCTCACGGAGCGAGCCGCGCAGCACTTGTGCGTACAGCTCTTCCCATCGATCGGCGACCGTGGATAGCGCGTACGCAGCTTCGATCCGCCACCGACCCGCCTTCCCCATCCTGATGCGCATCGCGTGATCGCTCATAAGGAGTTCCAGTCCTGCGGCGAGCGCTGCGGGATCCGCCGGCGGGACCTGCACGCCCGATACGTCATCCTGGACGAGCTCCGCCAGTCCGCCGGCGGTCGTGGCAAGGATCGGCTTGCCAAGGCCCATCGCTTCGCCCGCCGCGATCCCGAGTCCCTCGTAAATCGAAGGAATAACGGCGACGTCCGATGCGGCGATCAGTTCGAGCGCGTCGCGGCGCGCAAGCGTGCCGGTCATGATGACTGTGTCGCGGAGCTTGAACGATTCGACCATCGCGCGGATCGATTCGAACAGCGGACCTCCGCCGATCATCGCGACGCGCGGGCGCACGCCCCTGCCGCGCAGTATCCGGAGCGCCTCGAGGAGGTAGCGATGGCCCTTCTCGAAGACCATCCGGGCCGGAACGACGGCGAGGAACTCGTCGGGCGCGATTGCGTATCGGGCGCGAAGTGTCTGCGGCGCAGCGCCGATCGAATCGAGCGTATCGAGATCGATCGGATTCGGAATGACGCGCACCTCCGACAGGTCGAGATGGGTTGCATAGTGGCGCGCGACCGCATGGCTTACCGCGACGGCCGAATCGAAGCGCCGCGTGACAGCACCATCGATACGCTTCCTGAGTCTCTCCCAGGCGGTCGTCGCCGGATAGCTGTCGTACTTGAGATTGTGAAAGGTCACTACGAGCCGCGCCTCGGGCGAGAAGGTGCTGCTTAGTTGCGCGTAGAGAGTAGCAAAGAACAGGTGCGCATGGACGATAGCAGGGCGGATTCGCCGCCTAAGGCGCGTAAGACGCATAACAGCCTGCGCCGCGTTCCATCGATGGTTCAGGTCGAGGCGATGGACCGCGATTCCGGCTGCCTTGAACCCGGGCTGGAGGTCGTAGGGGGCCCATAGCACGGCGACGTGACATCGATGGCCACGGCGGGCCAGCTCGCGTGCCGAATCAAGCAGCGCGTGTTCCGCGCCGCCGATTCCCAGCGTCTCGATGACGAACAATATCGGGCCGGTGGCCATTATTCGCGGATCGCTCAGGCCGACCGCTCCGGGATTCGACGGCCCAGAGTCGCGGGTCCCGCATGCTGCTCCGCCATCGCGATAAGCCGCGTGCTATCGACGAATTGCACATCGTCCCGCCGCATCAAGTATTCGATACACGCGAGGGTCGCGGCTGGAGCCAAGTCGTAGTCGTGCGAATTGACGACGCCGATCACGTCGCGAGGGTGCTCGCCGAGAATCGCTCGCAAGTTTCGTACGAAATCCTGCGGGAACGGTGTCTGATGGCATCCAATGAGATTCTGGATACAGAGCAGGCCGGCGCTGCGAAACGGCTGTCCGGCAGCGATTCGATTCTGACGCATCACGCCGCGTGAAAAATCATTTCCGAACCAAGGCGCCCATGAGAAGGAAAAATCGACCTCGAACCCGCGCTCGGACAGCATCGCGAGCACGGATGGATTCTGAAACCACCATCCCGCGGCATAGAGCCGATTGGTGTCGAGGCCGCGGCGTTTGAACCACGCGATGTCGGCGTCCATCTGGGCCGCGACGACGTCGGCGGAGAAGTTCGCGTCCTTGATGAAGCTTCGAGGGTCGGCCCACGCCGCGCGCTCGGTATAGAAATGTCCATGGTAGCCGAGCGTCGCCTTCTCTGAGAGCAGCGCAATCCGCTCGGCAAGGAGCCCATCGGCGATTCCGCGCCTGGCGCATTCGCCGGCAACCATCGCGTTCGCTCCGCTCATCGCGGTGCAGATCGGGCGGGCGCCGGTAAGTGCGCGATAGCTATCGCAGAAGCCGATCAGGCGGCGCCACACAGCGTCATCGAAGAGGTGCTCAGTATGGAAAATGTATGAGAGCGTGACGCGATAGTCGTCGAGGCGCGGCGACCGCCGCATAGCGTAGTAGATATGCTTGCCCAAGTTCTTGATCGCGCGACGCATCGGGAGATTCGGTCCTTAGCTTGCCGTGGTCAAATCGACGAGTCCGTTGCGATAAGACGAAGTCGCCGCCGAGTCATGATCGACGTGGGTGCGATGCCACAGTTCGAGCATCAGCAAGGCCCATAGCTGATGCTGCCGGTCAACGCGCCTGGAGGTGTGCTCCCGAATCAGGTTTTCCACCTCGCCGGCGACGAAGTATCCGCGGGCGAGCGCGCGCGGGCTCAACAATACGTCGTGGAGCAGATCGGTCCACTTGCTGTCACGGAACCAGTAATCGAGCGGCACGCCGAAGCCCATCTTTGCGCGATCGATCTGTTCGTCGGGAAGCAACCCGCGCATCGCGTCCTTCAACAGGAGCTTGCGCGAGAAGAGATTCATCTTGTAATGCGCGGGCAGGCGGGCCGCGAACTCCATCAGCTCATGATCCACCATCGGACAGCGCGCCTCGAGCGATACGGCCATCGTGGCGCGGTCGACTTTGGTGAGGCAGTCTTCCGGCAGGTACAACGCCACATCGAGCGCAAGCACCTCATCGATCGCGTTGTCGGTCGTGCTGTCCACCCGCGTGCGCAACAATACATCGCCGGTCGATACGCTCGCGGCGGCGAGGAACTCCGGAGTACAGATGCGCGATCTTTCCGCGTCGCTGAACCACGCGATGGCGCGCATATAACCTTCGCGGCGATCGCAGGAAAGAATCTCGCCGAGCAGCGCCAGGCGCGCGGCGATTCGGCGCTTGCCTCCACCAAGCGTGTATCCGCCGGAAATCGCCTTGCCGATAAGTTTGCGCAAGAGCGCCGGTGTCCATCCGAGTCGATGGGCCAGCAGGTTCACCGTGTAGCGCTTGTAGCCCGCGAAGCTCTCATCGCCGCCGTCGCCGCTCAGCGCGACGGTGACGTGCTCGCGGGTCATACGGGCCAAGTAGTAAGTCGCGAGCGCCGAAGAATCCGCATAGGGCTCATCGTAATGCCACGCGAGCCGCGACAGCGCCGACGGCGCATCTTCGGGCTCGACGATGAACTCGTGATGGTCGGTGCCGAATCTCCGTGCGATCGCCCGCGCATGCGCAGTTTCATTGTAGTCCGGATTCTTGAATCCGATGGAAAACGTCTTGACCGGAGCGCTGCTGAGTTGGCTCATCAGCGCGACCACCGCGCTCGAATCCAGCCCGCCGCTTAAGAACGCACCCAGCGGCACGTCGCTGACCATGCGAACCTTCACCGCCTCGCGCAAGAGGCGCAGAACCTCTTCCCGGGCTTCGGGCTCGGAAATCTCGTGCTTCTCGCAGTAGTCGAGCCGCCAGTAGCGGCTGACGCTGACGCGTCCTTTCTCATAGATGAGATAGTGCGCGGGCGGGAGCTTCCATACGCCCTTGTAGGCGGCCATCTCGCCGGGAACGTATCCAAATGAGAGGTAGGAATTGAGCGCCGAGTAATCCGGCTCGGCGCGCATTGATTCATTGGCAAGGATCGCCTTCGCTTCGGACGCGAAGATCAACGCGGAATCCGTCACCGCGTAGTAAAGCGGCTTCTTGCCAACCCGATCCCGCGCTAAGAAGAGTCTGCGCCGGCCCTGATCCCAGATTGCGAACGCGAACATCCCGCGCAGCTGCTCGAGACAGCGGACGCCGCATTCTTCATATAGATGTACGATGACCTCGGTATCAGTGGCAGAGCGGAATCGATGACCGCGCTCCTCGAGCCACCGTCGCAGCTCGGCGAAATTGTAGATTTCGCCGTTGAACACAATCTGAATCGATCCGTCTTCGTTCGCAATCGGCTGGCGGCCTTCGGGGCGAAGATCGATTATCGAGAGACGACGATGGCCAAGACTGGCTCCCGGTGCGACGTAGATTCCGCACTCATCGGGCCCACGATGGACCAGCGTATCGCGCATGCGTTCGATGACTTCCGCATCGACGACACGCCGGGGATCACTGCTAACGACACCACAAATTCCGCACATAGCTCTTGTCGCTAGGAGACCACCCTCCGCTGAGACTCTTCGTCGATTTCCACTGGTCGCTCTGCACGCGCCGGTATTATTGTGAGAAATGTCCCTTCGTAGCTCGCGAGTTCTACTCTCATCAGCATTGCTTCGATCTCAAACACCTGGCGTTTGATGAAATCTCGCTCATCGAACGGTTTCGAGTACCGTGGCCCGTGCATTCTCGCCAAGTCTCGAGCGCAAGGAAGGAGCAGCATCAAGCAAGTGCAGCCTAGCCTTGAGTTCCGCGATATTTCGCGGGGAGTACAGGATCCCATTTATTCCGTCTTTAATTATCTCTCGATCGTGGCGAATACTATACTTCTTGCGATCATCTGAAGTTCCATGAAGTTCCATGATCGTTCGTTCCAAAAGGGCCCTGCAGTACATCGTACCACTTTCACCTCGTGGTACGGCGGGCATCATTAATTGAGAGCGACCATCAATCTGAAGAACTTAAGCTGCGCGAGGTGGTGGTTCCAGCAATTTCGCGCACAGATACGATCGGACCTTCGCCTGAAATGCCGCGGTAAATTTCCTCATATGCGGCTACGCCTTTTTCTAGCGAAAAGTGCTTCGCCGCCGCCGCGCGGCATCGTTCGCGAATTCCGTCCTCATGAGCCAGCGCCAGCAACGCGTCCACTCCACGCACGAGAGTCTCGGCCGTAATTTCGGATATCACGACCCCGACGCGCTCGCCGCTCAAGATTTCATCCACATCGCCGATTCCCGTGTTGGTGAGACATGGAACTCCACAGGCCAGGAACTCGGCGAGCTTGGTCGGTGAGGAGGAAATTTTTGAGAAGACCGGTGGGATGAAATAAACCGCGGCATTCATTCGCGCCATCTCGGCCGGGACTTGGCGATGGTCGACGCCGAGCAGAGTCACGCGCTCATCGGCTAGCGCGAAATGGGCAAGGCGCTCGCGAATGTAGCCTTGTTCGGAGCGATTTAGGATCAGCACACGGCCATCGGGTCTGCGCTCAAGAAACGTCGCGAAGCACTGCACCGCGGGATCGAACGCGTACCACAGCCCGGTGGAACCCGCGTAGCCAATTGTGAAGGTCCTCGCTTCGGGATCTCGCGCTTTGAGGCTGAACGCTTCTAAATCGACGCAGGTGGGAATAATCGCAAATGACACTGGATGCTCGCGCATATAAGGGAAGCTGCGAATCACTTGAACCGCGGCATTGGTTAGCGACACTGCCACATCACAGCTAATCAGGAACTGGCGTTCGAACCATTTCGCGATCCAATAAAGACGCGAATCGCGCGGCCATAATCCGCCGTCCACCCGCTCGTCGGCCCACAGCCCGCGCATATCGAAGATAAAACCCGTCTGAAAGAGCTTTTTTAGCGCGAGCGCTATTACAGAGGAGGGATAGCTGCGCGCATGAATCAGCTGCACTCTACGAAAGAGCACTAGGACAATGCCCACGAGCAGGCCGCGCATCAGGTCATAGGCAGTCGCGATCGAGGTGGGGCGCTTATGATAACGCAGCGGGATCCATCGGATGCCGGTATCGCAAGTCTCCTTGCGTATCGCTTCGAAGCGCGAACGATCACGAAGGTCCTCCGGCTTCTCATAGGTGAGCAGGTATATCTGCCGCCCAACACTTAGAGGCTTGAGATAACTCCAGATTTGCGAATGCCCGAGCGGCTCCATAAGGCCGTCATAGGATATGTACAGAACTTTTAGCACCTTTGAATCGGATATCACGCAACGCGGATACTCTCGCCTTCGATACTGTGGGCATCAGTACACCGCCGGTACATGTCGATTCTTCCACCAAACAACTCTACGTAACGAGGCGCCTGCGCCTCGACCGAATACCGTGTTCTTACATATTCGCCGGCCCTTGCGCCGATTTCGTTCCACCTCGCGCGTTGATCCAGCACATGCGCGAGCACCTCATACCATGCCGATTCGGAGCCATGAACCACGTAGCCTGTGGTGCCATCCACCACTACCTCGGGCCCCGATCCCCATCCTGAGACGACAGGAATGATTCCGAGGGCCGAATATTGGATGGCTTTGAGCCCTACCTTACCTCTCGCGAAAGCTTCTTCGGCAACAGGCATAAGTCCTACGTTAAGCTGTAGCAGGTCTTTCACTTCGGTAGCCGAGTTCCACGGTACGAACCGGTAATGGCGCATATCCGGGAAGCCGGGATCGCGATTGCATATCACTACCAGTTCAAAGTCATAGTGTTCCTGAAGTTGTTTGAGCACCGGACGCACGGTCTCGAGATACGCGATCGTTGAATGAGAGCCGCTCCATCCGATAACCGGCCGTTCCTGCATCGAATGCTGCTTGCGATGTGTGAAGTATTCAGGACCTACCGTAGTCGGCAGCACTAGAGTGCTGGCATTATACTGCGACGCCCATCTTGCAAGAAAAGGGTTGCAGACCGAGACGCGATATGCCTTGCGGGTAAGGTAGGCGACCTTGGAATTCCACTTGAGCGCATCGACCACCCGCGAGCCGACGAGGCTCGGCATCTGAATGAAGATCGCGTCATCAAAGTCATAGATAACGTTGGTATTCAGCTTGAAGAGGAGCGTCTCAAACCACGGTGGTCCGATCGGAGTCGCTTCGCGAAAGAGTAACACGTAGTCAAATTGTCTGAGCTTGGTGATCTGGGCGGCCCGGCGGGCGAACCCCTTTACAAGCCCGATTGCCTTCCGGACAGAGTTACCGCTCCCATAAAGAATTTTATACGAGCGGTCGTCCCAGAACGGGAACATGGTCAATTGGATACCATTGTCTTTGAGAATAGATAGATACTGTTCGAATCGGAAACGCTGGCCCGGCGCCGTATCGAAGGGATACGTGCATACCACCATGACTGTCTTCGGCTTTCCGCGGGTTTTCGTTCGCCGACTCATCGATCGCCTACTCCTTTAACGCAGAGACACACCAGAACGGCGCATGATCGCTAAAACGAATCTCGTCAAATCCAGCGTCGCTCACCATCTTTTGTATTTCGGCGCGAGTGAAACGCTGCTCGAGGCGAGTGCCAAACCGGTCCAGCGCGTCGGTGCGCATCGTGTAAAAGGATTTGTCCCGGTAGTAAGTCAATGGCCAGTTGGCCGGGAGACGTCCAATTCGATCGAGGGCGCGAACCGCTCGCGCCATCGGCCAGTAAACTACGGCCGCAACAGCGCCAGTGACCGCAGCCCGAGCCTGTACGGGCAGCCGACACACCCAGCGCCGAGCACCATCGCTTAGCCGCCATATGAAACGGTACCACAGCGGGCGATTCTCAAGCCTATAGTAAAGGTAGAGCAGGAGCGGCGCGCCTGGTTTCAGTTTGACTGCGATCGCCTTAATCGCGCTCGCGGTATCCGGTACATGATGGAGCACACCAAGAGAAAAAGCGAAATCGAGCGACTCATCTTCAAATGGCAGTCGATTCGCGCCCGCGACGTGGAAGGTGACGTTCGAGAACTCTGCCAAGTTACGGCGCGCTACCGCGAGCGCCTCCTCACTGGGATCGACGAGGTGAAGTTCCGCTACCTTCGGCGCCACCAGCTTCGACCAGCGCCCAGTGCCGCAACCGATATCGGCCCCGACGCCGCCGCCGGGGGGAAGCAGGTGCCAGGGGAATACGGCAAAATAATCGTCAAAGCACGCCCGGAGTTCGTCTTCGGCAAGACCGCTCTGATCGAAACGGTTCCACTCAAAGCCGAAGCCCCGAACTGTCGCAACGTCGATGTTGTCCGGCATCGATGTCAACTCGATGTCACTGTCGGATCGCAGTTGGCCCCGGTCGTTTTCCATACCTCGACTATGCTCCCGAGGCATACTGCCGCGCAGGTACGAAATCGCGCGCGGCGAGCAGTTGCTCAATGATATCAACCTGACGCTTTACAAAATCGCGTTCGTCGTACCGCTCGAGCACACATTCGCGTGCCGCTTGTCCCAGCTGCGCCCGCAGCGGAGGATCGTCGTGGAGTCTGGCCAACAGCCAAGTCAACCGGACCACGTCGCGCGCTTTGAACATCAGCCCATTCTTACCGTCGCGCAGCACCTCGCGGCAGCCCCGGATCGAAGTGGCTACGACCGCCAGTTCGGTGCCCATCGCTTCGAGCAGCGCACGCGAGACGCCTTCGCGATAGCTGGGCAGCACGAACACGTCGCATGCTGAAAGATACTCCTCGACGTTATCGACGATTCCGGTCACGATCACAGAATCCTCGACGCGGAGCCGTTTCACTTCATCGGTGAACTGGCGTGCGAATGGCGAGATGTCCTGCGCTATGTTGCCACCGATGAGGAGCAGCTCAGCCTGTCGGCCCCGCGAACGCATCGCGGCAAACGCGTGCAGGAGGTCGAGAAATCCCTTCGCCTTGACGATCCGGCCGACGGCGCCGATGCGGAACGGGCAATGGTGCAGGCCGCTGCGCCGTTCCGCTTCCTGACGCCCAAGCACCCGGCGGAAGCGCCGCACGTCGATTCCCTGCCCGATCCAGGCGATGCGATCGGGCTTGATGATTCCGCGTGCAATCACAAAGCGCATATCCTCCTCGCTGACGCTCACGGTGAAGGAAGTGATGCGGGAGAGCGCGGCCTCGCATGCGATCGCAAAAGCACGCCCCATCCGTCCCTGGTCGTCATGAAAATAAAATCCGTGCGCGGTGTAGAGGTTCACCGGCACCTTCTCGAGCCACGCGGCTATGCGCGCGACGATGCTCGAGTTGCGATTGCTGCTCACAACCAGATCGAAGGAGCCCGGGCGGATTATTCGGCGCATCGCCGCAATCGAATGCGCGAATCCCGCCGGAGATGCGGAATCGGGAAAATCGCATCGATGGATAGTCACCCCGAGATCGAGCGAAGCCCGCTCGCGCTCATCAGCGTCGCACGCAATCTCCACCGCGTGCCTTCTCGCCACGAGCGCACGCACCAGCGGCGCGCGCATCTTCATGAGGAAAAATGGCGAATTGCAGACAAGCAGTATTCGGGACACGTTAGCTTCCGATAATCTCGGCGGTGACGAACAGATCGCGGTATGCTGACCTGATGCTCGCCCTTGCTCCCCGAAGCGGGGCGAACAGCTCCCTGACCTTCGCCGGCGTGTACATAAAAAGTTCGCAGCGGCTGCGGTATCGAATCTTGCGCTGCCACGCGAGAAGGCCGCCGTCGAGCGGGAAGCTGAAAAATGCGCGGCGCCGAGCAAGGGACACCGCCTTCTCGACCACCTGCTTCGCATCGCGCATATAGTCCATGAAACCCATCAGGATCACGTAGTCGAACTTCGGTTCCGACGGCCACGCGAGAAAATCCGATTGCTCGAAGCTGCAGACGTTCTCAACCCCGTTGGAGCGGGCGTACCTACACGCGATCTCGAGCATACCGGGCGCCACGTCGATCCCGACGACTTGGGCCGCTCCGCGGCGGGCGAGCTCGACCGAGTAATGTCCCGGCCCACATCCGACGTCGAGCACGGAGGATCCCCTAACCGGCGCGCATCCTTCAATCGAGAGCCGAAACCGCTCCATCATGCTCTTGCGGAAGACCCGGTTGATTATGGCCTGGAAGGTGCTGTTGCTGTTTCCGTAAATGGCATCGAAATCGGTCGCGTACCCGTCAAAGAAGCGCGAGGTCCTCTGCACATCGGTCTGGTTCATTTTGCGCTGGCCCTTTCTAATTCAGATGCGGATGAACCGCGCGGCGAGACAGATAACCGCCCTGTTTCCGACAAATATTGACGGAATGTGATCGGCCGAAACTCCTCCATTATCCGGCTCAGCTTCGGCTCAGTGGTCGCGAGATTCACGTATGATTTGAAGCGGCGTACCCTGCTCATCGAGAGCCGCGGATGGTCCGGATCTATTTCGCGCGGATGGACGTAGATGATCAACGGACGGCCCTCGGCAAGAACTCTGCGCGCCATCGTCCGTATTAACGGGTACGGAAACAGGCGCAGATAGCCGCCTCCGAAGAAGCACATCGGCTTGCCGATCACCGACGCAACACTTACCGGCAGCTCGACCAGCTTTCCGTATGGGGTGTCAATTTCATAAGGATCGAGTCTGCCTCCGCGCATCCCGCCGTGAGCGCGCGGCGTGGGAAACACGGAAGAGTCGTACAGGAAGCCGGCTTGCGCGAGTTTTTCGAAAAACCAGGGATTCGTGTCAGTGACCGAAAATCCGGGCGCGCGGTAGCCGCAGACCGGTGCAGCCAGTGCATTCTCGGTTATCTGCCGAGCCTTGCGTACGTCTTCCAGGAACGCCTGTGGGGTCATCGTGTGGCACAGCGTATGAGAGTAACCGTGCGAAGCGACTTCATGACCGCGTGCCGCCGCTTCCCGCACCAAATTCGGGAAGCGCTCTGCGACCCAGCCGAGAAAAAAGCAGGTGGCATTGACGCCATGCCTCGCGAGCAGATCCATCAGGTGATGAAAATTGCGCTCGACCCTCGAGGGCAACGCCTCCCATTGTGAAAGGTCCGGCGCATGGGACAATTCAAGGATATGGAACCAATCCTCAACATCGATTGAAAGAATCGTCTGCACCGCGCTCGCCGTTTGATTCACTTCCAAGTTACTCGCTGCCCCGGATTCAGACTGCACTCTGTTAGGGCTGCAAACCGTACTGCGAACGCTGCTCTGATCACTTGAAGCCGGTGGTCGTCAGATTCATGCGAGGATCACGTTGTGGTCCGGCTTGCGATACGGTTCGGTGGCATTGCGCGCATCGACCACCAGCGGCGAGTTCTCTAAGACCATCTGGTAATCCACTGCGCGATGATCGGTTACGATCACCGTGGCGTCGAATTTGCGCAGGGTTTCGGCGCTCAGCGGCACCGATTCCATCTGGCGCACTAGATGACGCGAGCGCAGCACCGGGACGTACGGATCGTGGTACGAGACCTGTGCCAATCTCCGTTCGAGGCCGCGGATTATCGCAAGTGCCGGAGACTCGCGCACGTCGTCCACGTCGCGCTTGTAGGCAACTCCTAGGATCAGAATTTCGGCCTCTCGCAACGGCTTGCCGGCGAGGTTCAGTGCCTCAGCCAGCCGGTTCACCGTATGCTCCGGCATCGCTGCGTTCACTTCGCCGGCCAGTTCGATAAAGCGTGTGGCGAAGTCGTACTGGCGCGCCTTCCATGAAAGATAGAATGGATCGATCGGGATACAATGGCCGCCGAGACCGGGCCCCGGATAGAACGGGGTGAACCCAAAGGGTTTGGTTGAAGCTGCGCGGATCACTTCCCACACGTCGATACCCATGCGCTCGAACAAAAGCTTGAGCTCATTGATCATTGCGATGTTGACGCAGCGGTATATGTTCTCGAGCAGTTTCGCGGATTCCGCAACGCGCGCGGAGGACACCGGAACCACACGCTCGACCACGGTCCCATAAGCCGCACAGGCGACCTCGAGGCATGCGGGAGTGACTCCGCCCACCACCTTGGGGATCGTCGTGGTGCTGAAGTCCCTATTGGCGGGATCCTCGCGCTCAGGCGAGAAGGCGAGAAAATACTCCTCGCCGAGCTTAAGCCCGCGCTCGTCGAGGATCTCACGAAGCAATTCGTCGGTAGTGCCTGGATAGCTCGTACTCTCTAGCACCACCAGTTCGCCCGTGTGCAGGTATTGAGCCACGCTGCGCCCGGTCGCTTGCACGTAGCTGAGATCGGGCGTGCGGCCTTCCATCAATGGAGTCGGCACACAGATGATTGCCGCGTCGCATCTGGCGAGTTCGGAGAAGTCCGTGGTCGCTCGAAACCTGCTATTGCTCTGGATCGCGGCAAGCCTTTCGTTTGATAGGTGTCCTATGTAGTTCTCGCCGCGGTTGAGTTTCTCGACCTTTGTGACATCGATATCGAATCCGACGGTTTCGAAGCCCGCTTCCGCGAAGGAGAAGGCCAAGGGAAGACCGGCGTAGCCCAGTCCAATGAGCCCTACTCGCGCGCGGCGCAGCTTAAATCGCTCGATTGCCTCCGTGCTAATCATGTGTGCCTCTCCCTTGGAAACGCGGTTGCCCGCGACGTCGCGCCGCGGCCGGCGCATTTCGGAATCAACGATCGCTTGGATGACTGAGCTTGAGATCGACGGGCTCACGACGCGGCCAGCGTGTCGTACAGTTCTGCGCAGGCGCGCACTCCCGCGTCGAGCGAGAACTGGCGAATCGCGGCAGCTCGGCAGCGCTCGGCGAGCCGCGGTTCGCGGGCGAGCTGGACCAACTCTGCGCTCACCTGACGCCGCAGTTCTTGTTCGGGCCGCTGCGCCACGATTCCGACGCGTTCGCAGGCAAGTATCTCGTCGACATCGCCGATTCCCGCGGCGGTCAGACACTGGATCCCCGCCGCGAGCAATTCGCCGAGCTTGGTTGGAACGCTAGCCTTCTTCGAATAAAACGACCGGAAAAATACGACCGCGTCGATCTTTGCCAGTTCCGAGGGCATCGCGTCACGGTCCGCCGCCTTCAGTTCGTCACGCTCGCCCAGCACGCCGTCCGTATCCAACGCCTGGCGGATAAGCCCATGCTGTCCGTCAGCGTACCCCACGCAGCTGATTGGAGGCCGCTGCTTGAAATTCCAAGTGCGGATTTTACTTCTTCGGAACACTTCGTCTAACTCGTTCGCTTTCCTGGGAAAATTCTAGTGGCCTGTAACAGTGACACTGGTAGCGTTACGCCGCGTACATGAGATAGTCATAGTGCCAAGCTGCTTGGGTTTGGAGCGCCCTTGCGATATTCGAGGGGGTACCAATGTCACCGATACAGGCCACTAGTGAGGCGAAAGCACCGAAGGTGTCCAAGTACGGCTTCGCGATATCGAATTTCTTCGCGGACGGCGATCGCGGTCAATATAGTAGCCCACGGGGCCGACACAAACCGAAAACAATTACCTATATACTGGCCCGTAACACTGACACTGGTAGCGTCACGCCGCGGGCATGAGCGCCAAGTTGTTTGGGTTCGAGCGCCCTTACGATATCCGAGGCGATATCACGAAGCAAAACGCCCCCTTCTCGCGCTCCATGTTTGGGCGACCGAGATGGTCTGGGAAGGCTCCGGTGTATCTTGAATTGCTCCTAACCGCGGCTTACGATGGCGGCACTTTTTGTAAGACATTGTCAACGTTTAGTTAAGCCGCCTTCGACTAAGTATATGAGAACTCTGGCTTCATACGAGACGTGTTTCGCCTAATCGCCAATTCGGATTCCTTGCCTTTGTTTCCGAAGTAAAGAAGGACCATCAGGAGAATTGGGAGGATCTGTAAACGATAACGGACAGCGGTACCCATGTTGCCCGAAGAGATGAAGCCATAGAAGAAGCACCACATCAAGAGTAGATTTGTGGCTCCTCGAAGCACTGGGGATGCTAGGTCTCTACGCCTCAAGCGCACCAACGCGCGAATGAAAAGCACCAGAAATCCCAGATCCTCCACGCCGGCTAGCACTCCGAATACGTTCATTACTTCACCCGGCAATGGCCGAAATAGTGCGTTGAATGCTCCCAGTGGCGCAAATGCGACAGCATCAGCCCATCCCCTGAGGTGAATATTGAATCCGCCCCGTGAACCCCCGCCCTCGAAATTATGTTGATTCTTTTCCAGAGTGCCGAGCAGTTGCTGTTGCGAAGATACGTCGAATGCATTTAAAGCGGCACGTGAGGACAATATCATCAAAGCAAGGGACAAGGTGCCAAGCAGCACTTTCGCTATTAGGTGCCTTCGGAGATTCATGCCGGCCATCACTAACCCAGATCCAACTATCGGAACCATCCAAAGACGGACCGCCGCGATCACTATAAGTCCTATCGCGGTAACAAATATATAACGACTCTGGCGCCGAACGCACAGTCCAACTGTTCCATACGAAAATAGCGCGACCCCGAACAACATCAACGGATCTTTACCGATAATGGAGGACCAGAACAGAATCGACGGTGTAAGTTCTAAAATTAGAAGCAAGGCAGAACTGCCTCGTCCCATAAAGAGCACGGCCGCTCGATAGAAAATGTACACAGCAAGAAAGCCTATAAGAGCGAATGAGATCTCCACAGCGCGGAATGAGTGAGGACCCAATTGATAGATTAGAGTCGTCACGCGTTGCATCGTATTCGTCCCGTTTCGTAATCCGAGACTCGGGAGCTGGCCCCACTTTGCTCTTTCATAATAACTGAACTCATCTAAGCCGTAGTGATGCTCGTAAAAGAGCATCGGTCCACATACTATGCCAACTCGGAGTAACCAGGAGAGAAGAAGGACAGTCCTTTCTCTGCGGCTTGCCGGCAAAGTTACTATAATAGGGAACAGACACAGTCCATAAGATAGGCCGAGAATGTAGTCGGCTGAAAGATCTTCTTCCGGGATCCTAAAGCCCAGTTCGCGAACGCTCGATAACCAGACAGGCAAATAGATTGCGGCGCATGCTCCCAAGATAAGAATCAGGGACCATTTCAGTACTTCGTCGAGACGAAGCGGTGCGGACAGCGTCATTTCAACCCCTGCAAGCGATCCGGATTTTTTTTCCGGAATCTCCTACCAGCGACCAGCCAATGCTTGATATCCGGGCAACGCCAAACAGTAAAAGTCCTATTTGCTCAAGCGAAAAGCAAAATCTTCTTGTGGTTCGGTCCCCTCTTCGTCGGGGTTTTCGCTGTCGTTATAGTATCCGTTGTAGAGTCCTGAATAGTGAGAATATGGATAATCGAACCTGTTTATCTTTATCTTATTCAGGACAAACCCAAAGATCCTTGCCCGTGATTGCTGAAGCCTGGCGATTGCGGCGCGAACCTGCTGCTTCGGGGTCTGGCCCCCGGCGGCAACCAAGACCACCCCGTCGACCATCGCCGACAGTACAATCGGATCGGCAACGGCCATCACCGGAGGCGAGTCGACGACAATATAGTCGTACTTCTTTGAAAGACTCTCGATGATCTCACGCATGTTCGATGAGCCCAGTAGCTCGCTCGGACTCGGGGGGATTTTTCCCGAGCTCAACAGATCGAGGTTATCTATCTTGGTCACAGAGACTGCGTCCTCGTTCGCCGAACCGGTAAGAATCTCCGTCAGGCCAAAGTGGTTCTTAAGAGACAGAACTTTATGACATCGCGGCTTTCTCAGGTCGGCATCTATTAGCAGTACTTTCGCACCGGTGTGGGCGAGCACTATTGCAATGTTCACCGCAACCGTGGTCTTGCCTTCGTGTGGCAAAGCACTGGTTATAAGGGTTACCTTCGGATGGTTGCCTGCGCGAGACAATAGAAGTGCCGTTCTGAGTGTTCTGTAGGACTCCCCTAGTATCGAGTACTTACCAGTCGTGGTCACTATGTCCGCGTCATTCCGATGAGAAATCGCCTGACTTCGAAAATTCAGCGAGCGTTTGGCTCCGTAAGGCAGCCGTTGCGAGAACGAGAATTCGGGAATTACCGCGAGGTTCGGAACGCGCAGGTACTGCTGTGCTTCGTCGGGAAATTTCAAAGTGGCATCGAGATATTCGAGCGCGAATGCCAGCCCGAGCGATACTAATAAGCCAAAAAGAGTCGCAAAAAGAAGGTCCTGAGAGATCTTCGGACTGGATGGCCATCGTGGCGTTTCCGCGAAATCCACCACCGAGATATTCGACGCGTGGACGTCAGCCAACAACGCCATATCCTTCATCCGCTTGAGAACCGAATTGTATAGCTCGCGATTAGTGTCCGCTTCTCGCTCCAAAATGAGGTAGCGGACTGCCGCGTCGTTCAATCCGAGCGCGAAGGACTTCTGCTTATCGAGTTCCAGATCAAGGCTTCGCTCACGCTCCTCCGCGGCGTGATATTGTTCCTGCACGTTGGAAACCGCGTTGCGGATTTCCTGAGAAAGCGCCTCCTGAGTTCCTGCGATCTTCGCCTGCAGCTCCTGCATTGGCGGGTAGCTGGGTTTGAATTGATCCGCCTGTCCCGCGTATTCCACCCGCAGGCTGTCCAGTTCACCCTTTAGTTTCTGGATTAGCGGACTATCAATAACCTCGGGCAGTGTGTCCGCGCGCCCTTCTTTGATAAGTGCGACTTCTGTTCCGAGACTGATTGTCTTCAGATGTGATTCCTGAAGATCCTGGCTTATCTTGTTGAGACGATCGAGGACAACATCCTCCTTCCCATTGACGGAAATAAGCCCGGGTATAATACCCTTGTCACGCCGATAGTTATTAAGCGCCAACTCCGACTGCTCGACCTGAACTTTCAGTTCCGCTAGCTTGCCAGACAGAAACCGCTCGGCATCTTCGCTGGCCGCGGCGTTCAGTTCGATCCCCCGTCGGATGAACTGCCGCGCATGGGCATTCGCAAGACGTGCCGACAATTCGGGCTCGGAGGTCGTCACGCTGACGCGCGTCATGCGTGTGTCCTCGATCGGTGAGACCTTCAAGTGCGAGAGGTAGTTATCAATTGCTGCGGCCGGAACTCCATTTTCGCCGATTGGATCTCCATTCTCAATAGGAATCTTTTTCGAATTGTTCGATCGGTGAATGAAATCGCCGAAAATCGCGCCCAGGAAGCCGGAGGGGTGGCGTTCGCCGTACTTCTTGATTAGACCTTCTGTCACTATAACTCGTGCGGCGATACTGCGGGAACGCAGGAGCTCGTATTCGGTATGATCGTCAGGTCCGTTGCCGCCGCCCTCGGGCTCTCCGGAAACGCCATCGCCATTCGCGGGGAAAAGACGGGGTAAATTATTGTTAATCAGGAGGCTGGTCGTCGCCGTATAAATAGGGGTCGCGAAGATATCACTAAGCGCGACCAAAGCTATTATCGTCAGAGTTATTCCAAGTACCAGTCGAAGGCGCTTGCGGAAGACGCGCCAATACTCCTGGATCTTCACCCAGGGCTCGACTTCTTCGCCAGGGGCGGAAAATTCTACCTCCGTGATATCGGACTCACGATCGATCGGTCGTATGAAATACGGAGAGGGCGTTCCCATTATGGCACCCCGCTTACGAGCATCGCGGCGGGTGCCCAGGATAAGACGCCCTGTGCTGCATAATACAGCGCGTATCCAGGTATTTTGGCTGCCGAATAAGAGACATCAACTATGTCACCGTTGCGCAGAGGTATGTCGGGAGTCGTCCCATTCTGAATGCTCGTGATGTTTGTATAGATGACGTCGATTTGGCCATTCTGTTTCCGGCGGATTATCTTCACGTTGCTAAGATCCGCTGCATACATGCTGCCCCCCGAAGCCGCGATCGCACCGATCACGCTGAGTCCATCAACAACTGGCAAGGTCGTTGGATGTTGAACCCATCCCACCGTCGAAATGCTCCCTGCGGCGGGGACATACAGCGCGTCTCCCGGCCGCACCGGGATATCGAGATATTTGGCGTCCCGCTTAAGATCGACTACAAGCGGCGATCTCAGTTGGAGGACGCTGTCTTCGCCAGGCGGATCGCTTTGCTGAACGTTCGGCGGATCGTCCTGTACTCTCGCGCTAACCTTCATTACCGAGTCGGTGGCATCGTTGCTCTCCGGAGTCACCAAGATGTCTGTGCTTGCATGGTCGGTGAGTCCGCCGGCGCGTTGGATCAGGGCCCGGATGGTATCCTCGGGACCGTTGAGCGTGTAAGTGCCGGGAGTGCGCACCTCTCCGGTAACGGCGACCTGCCGGCTGCTGTAGCTCTTGACAAAGACGTCGGCCTCGGGGTGATAGAGATAATTGCTCAGTTTTTCAACCAGAAGACCGTCAAGGTCACGCTCCGACAGCCCGGCTACGTGCATCGACCCTAGCAGCGGCAAGTCGATATCGCCCTTTCCATCCACCCGGACCGTTTGATCCTGAAGTTCCTTTACCGCGGGAACCTGAATTTCCAGCACATCGCCCGGACCTACAGCAAAATCTCTCAAGTCGTTGCGGCGCGCGCTCCAAAGCGCTTCCAAACGAGGGTTTTTGACGCTTGCTCCGGCGAGATTGGTGGCGGCTAGTTCGTGGGAGCCAGCGCTTACTTGCGAGGGATACTGTGAAGCTTGATTTGAAGAGCATCCCGAAATGACAACTAGTGTTGCGATGGCTAGAGGCAATACTATTTTACTCCAGGATTTCATTTTGGCGACAGTTCCCTCAATCTAAAATATTGAAAAAGGGCCGATTGGAAAACAGTTACTTTATCTACCCTGGGCTAGTGGTACCGTCTGCAGGTGGCCCGATATCAAAGAGTCGGCCAGTGCTGGTGCTCCATTCGCGGGTTCTGCCATGTCTCTAGCGTCTGGCAGTACCGCATTAAGCTCGATCGAATACCTTCGTACCGGCAGGCGATAATGCTGTGCCTGCTTGAGAACGAGCGCCAGCTGTTTTTCATCCAATCGCCTGGTCGCAATCAGAACCTCATCAAATTTCCTGGTACAATAAATCTCGCTCAGATCGCAGAGGGACCCGATGACGGGTACGCCCGCGATCAACTTGCGGCGTTTGAAGGAATCGTCATCCAGAAATCCTGCCAATTGAAAGTGCGGTTCATAGAGACTCGAAAGATCCCGTACCGCCTTTTCACCCAATTCACCGGCCCCGACGATGAGAATCCGACGTCCAGGCATCGCCAGGAGCCGGAGAAATTTTTTGAACGACCAGAACGACACGCGGGTAGCGATCAAAAGGTCAAACACCAGGACCGTGAAAACCACAGTCGTCGTGGGAGTAACAGTGCCAACCTTACTCATCGAGGCAGCGAGCAGGGCCGCCGCGGAGACTGCCACTGCGAACGCAACGCGCACCAGGTCGGCCAATCCAAAATACTGCCAGAGACGCCGATAGGTTCCAGTAAAAAACAACGCAGAGCTCGTCGCCAATACTACCCACGCCGTACCAGGTAGCGCTGCAGCAAGAACCTTTTCGCTGATCACGAATTGATGGGTTATGAGGATCGCGGTGAAGTAGGCAGACAGAATCGCTACTCCATCGACAATGGCTTCGGCCGTCCTGCGCTTGTACCCCCAGCTTAGTATCACTCGGGCAACCCCGCGGACACCGCCGTACACCAACCCCGGCGCCTTCGCCTCGAAGGTCAAATCCACCATAAATAGCAAGCACGGCGCGATCACAATACAAACCATCGGCAGCGTCACTACCAGGTAAGGTCGCGGCATCAGAACCACGCCGACGGCGTACAGCGCCGGCAACAATGCAACCGTCCATAACACCAGCACGGCCCGCCGATGCGAGAGGCCCAGCGACAGCAGGCGGTGATGGGAATGGTCGACCGAGCGCGACGAGATCGCCCTACCGGTGGCCAGACGCGTGATGCTTACCACCGCGGTATCCAGCAGCGGCACCAGCATGACCAGGACCGGCAGCGCGCAGCGCGAAAGTAGCGACCGATCGGGGGTCAGCACATGGGTCGCAAACACCCCCAGCGTAAATCCGACCGGCAAGGCCCCCGCATCACCAAGGAAAATCTTCGCGGGGAAAAAGTTGTAAACCAGAAATCCGGCCAGCGCGCCGGCTAACACCGCCCCGGCGACGGCGGTTTGGGTCTCCGCCGCAAGAAACGCCGCCACAGCGATCGCTACAGCATCGATGGCGCCGATACCACCCGCCAGCCCGTCCAGACCATCGATCAAATTGAATGCGTTGGTCGTGGTTACTAGCCAGAGGATTATCAGCGGCTCGTCCAGCCATACCAAACCGGTAAAGCGTTCGTGACCGCCGCCGCTGCCGGCAAAGATGAAGAAGGACGCGATGACGACTTGCGCTACCAGCTTGGTCTTGGCCGAAAGCGGCCTTCTATCGTCAACCACCCCAACCGCGAGCAGCGCGAGGACGGCGAACACCAACCGAAGTTGCAGAATGCCCGCCAGCCCGGCAACAACCAGAAATGTACCAACCACTGCCACCCCTCCGAGCAGAGGCGTAGAACCCTGATGCGGATGATCCGGTCCGGGATGATCGGTAAAGCCATAACGCAAAGCTAGCTTCCGTACGGCCGGAACCGACGCGGTGGAAAGTAGGAAGGATGCTATGAACAGGAGCGTAAGCAAGTCGAGAGCGATGCCACCATCCGGTGGACTTGGTAGTACGCTACGTGGAGAAGCTATTGACTCCTGGCGTCGGAAGAGGTCGCAGCAACGCCTTTGGTCTTTTCGTGGAACTCGGAATAGCGCGTCTTCAGCTGCGCGTCGTCGGGTGCCAATTTCACCGCGTGCAGGTAGTCCAGATCGGCGTCAGCGTAGAGGTAAGCTGCTTCTTCCGCAGCAGCGAGACGGGCATAGACTTCGGCAGAGTCGGGCGCAATCATGGTTGCTTGTCGGAGAGTATCCACCGCGCGGTCGGCCCTACCGGACGCCAAGTAGAGTTCAGCGAGTCGCTCGTTATTTTGCAAGGTTGGAGAATATTGGACGATCTGCGTCAGTGCTGCACTCGCAACCTCGGGGCGGTTCGCAACTTCGGCAGCGTCCGCTAGGCCCGAATATAGAACGACCGGATCGACTCCGTTTGCTATGCCGATTGCAACAGTTGATCGCGCAGCAACCATATCCTTGTTCGGGCCGTAAACGATGGACAAGAGATCGAGATAAGGACGCGCGTCGGAGGGCTCCACGTTCGACGCGTTGTCGAAAGCTGACCGAGCTTCCTTGCGTTTACCGGTCCTGCCAAAAGCTTCGCCCGCCGCTATCAGAAAGCTTTCCCGCTGAACAGATTCCAGCACGTCGCCCGCAGCCTTCAAATAAAGCTCGGCTGCGTCCATATTCCGATCAGAGTCAGCGTAGAAGCTGGCCAACCCGTCCACGGCGCCGGGATAGCCTCTGCTGATCGCTTTTCGGTACCCATCCTCCACCGCTCTAGACTCCGGCACGGAAAGGGAAGCGACCGCTTGCTTTGTCAGGTAGAAATGGGTTCCCGGATTCGGCGAATACATTACTGAAGTTTCGATCTGTTCTGTCTCGGCCTTGTCTTGCCCGGCTTCGTACAAAACCTGCACATATTCATCCCGGACGGACGGATTAAGCGGCTGTAACCATGTGGCGATTCGAAATTCTCGAATCGCCTGAGGAGTCGGTGTCCGATCGAATCTGGCTAACGCGAGATGCGGCTGAACATCGACCGGATATCGGAGTATCTGATCGACCGCCTGCCTCCGACTCTCAGGCGCCGGCCACATGCCGAAAGCCAGGGAAGGCTGCATGGCGGCCAGAAACGCCAGCGCCGGGGCGCCAAGCAGACCGAACGACGCGCATGCATAGACCGCGCGCTTGCTCATGTTCGGGCGAGAAACTTTCCTTGCCATCCCCAACCGGACGGCGGTAGCAGCTAGTCCGCAAAGGAGGAAGGCATTGGCGGAGCGGTGTAGGTTGAAGTCAAACAATTCATGGACCGCGATAAAGGAGAATCCACTGATCACGGCTGCGAACCACGGCCACCAGAGGGGTTCGATCAACTCGGCGGCAGAGCGCAACAGCGCTGCTACCCGCCAGCCGAGCCATAGGAATGCGACCATTCCAGCCAGGCCAATCTCGGCGGCCAGCTCGACATAGTCATTGTGGGCGTTGTTAACGTACATGCCGACCGCCGGCGGGCTTTGGAACGGTGGGTATATTTCAGCCCAGTTTCCTAAGCCAACTCCGAACAGGGGGAACTCTTCGATAATGCGCAGCGTGTCCCGGGCAAACCCGAATCGATCACTCAGCGACGCGTCGCCCGCGAGCGTGGTTATGAGACGGTCATCGATCTGATTACGCGCCGACGGACCGGTGAGCCAAAGAATCCCACCGACGAAGACCGTCAGGGAAATTGCATAGACCAACCAAGGCCGGGAGGCTAATCGCTGGATGGTGCGAGAACCGCTGCGATGGGATTCGCGCTCACTGCTGCGCATAGCGGGCCCGACTGGTTGCGACTGTTCTGATTTCTTGATCTCAGCGAACCGGCTAGAAACCAACCCCCAGAAAACCGCCGTAGCTACAGGAACCGCCAACCATACCGCGCGCGAAAGGCTCAACATTATGGCCATAGCTATGACTATGAGTCCCAAACCACAGAAGAGTCGCGGCAAAGATGAATCGCGAGGCTTCGCAAAGGGCCATGGAAAAAGCGCTCCAGCGAGAGCGAGCGGAAAGATCATACCGATGTAATCGGCAAAATGATCGGCGTTGGCGAACGGACCTATCGCGCGCGTCATGTCGAGTTGCGGCTCACCCCACGAGTCCGGAACAAACACCCACAACACCTTGCCGTTCCAGAATGCCCGCTCCAAAAGACCAACCGTTGCGACCAGCAGACCGATAAACAACATGACACCGATCAGCTTTCGAGCGGTCGCCGCATTACCCGCGCTGAAAGGATAGAAGGCCGCCACCAGAAAGAACGAGAAATAGGCGCCGCCGAACAGCAGCGTCGATCTGGTAAACGCAGGTGCGATCGACAGCGCGCGAGCCATCGGATAATTCACCGCCGCGCCCTCGCCGGGTGCCTCGGTCTTTGAGACCGCCCCCGGCGGGGTCGGGTCGGTCACGTCGTAGTCGAGGCGTAGCGGCCAGCCGTTGATGCATTTCTGATAGAGATTGTAGGTCGGCGCCGAGATTGTCTTCAGCACCCTTGGGGGGAGTGGAACCGCATCAAACGCCATCACAGCGAACAAGACCACCAAGGGTAGCGCGAGCTGCTTGAGCGCACCCGGAATAGCGACTTCGCTACCCCCGCTCAAAAAGAAAGAAGCCAGAACTCGCATCGCCCACAAAAACAACAAGAGAAAAGCGACTGTCCCGCTGATGCGAAACGGTCGGCCCTGCCCCAGCGCGCTCATCCACGGCGTGGACACCAAAAGGAAAACCACCCCGCCGATAACGATCCGATCCAGTACTCGCACTGTCTAACCTCAGGCGATCGGTCTCGATTGTCCTCAAGGAGAAATGGGACGCGGAGTAGGTGTCGGATGTCTCGACCGCAATAAAATCGGGTAAAAGGTCGGCGTAGGGACGGCGGCATAAGCGGCTGGAACGTCCACGATGATTTTGAATGATCCGCTCGAATTTTTAGCAGGATCTCCGGGGGCGACTGAAGTGACAGTCCCCATCGCCAGGAGACAAATCAGCCACACCCCGCCGACGCCAATCAGCCATTTCTTCATACGGTAACCTCCGGAGGTTTTTCTTCGCGCCACCGAATCGCTGGGGCCGCGCATTGACCGAGCAGCATATTTTCGCACCGAGCCTTTTCGCTTCAGATGAGTCGAACATTTCAGATCTCATTGAGTGAACAAGCAGTGTGCATGTTGGACCGGCTCTCGTGCGTCATAGCCGAATTCGTGATATAGGTAGAGACACAGCGCAATCGCTCTATAGGGGCCAGCCGCGAATAACGGAAACCTGTGGTTGAACCATCGGAATAATCCGCGGGATCCGCGCGGTCCGGCCCCTATAGAGCGATCGCGCCTGACGCGATCTCGGTTTTCCTGGAAATTTGCAGACAAATTGCGTGGGACGCTCAGATGTGAGCTCTGGGCACGCGTCCGCCATCCCTACAGGGGTAAGGTTCCGACTCGGCGTCGGCAGAGTGTCCGTCGAGGCGTTCGCCGGTGAGGTCTGATCGAAAAGAACCGGGATATATTCTGTGAGGCGCCGGTGAGCCTCGCTTAAGGAAGAGCAGCAAAGCGAGGCCAACGATGTTGGATCTCTCGCAACAAAAGCCGAGAGTGGCGCTGGAGCTTAGTCGATAGCGGTCGAGGGTCGCCCGAATGAGCAGCATGCGCTCGAATCTTGTTGAGAAAGGCTCAACAATTTGTAATGCGCGCGATTCTTCGGCGATTCAGCGGAGGTTTCCATGCGCATGGCTCAAAGTCGCCAACCCGGAGTGGAGCCCGGATCGGGACGATAAGAACAGAATGTGCCGGTTCGGATTGTCAGTCGAAGCAAACGGCCGAATGAGGGATGCTCTTTGGTGATCTTCTGAGTCAGCGTTCTGATGGCGTTGGTCACGTTGACCCGCGCGCGTTCGTTTTCCGCCCGATGCTTGCGATCACGCCCGCCCGCTCCTACCGCCCGCGACAGCTCGAGCCCAATGAATTCGAGCTCTTTTTCCAGCTCCGCGGTCCGCGCCCGGTCATTGAACCGCCGCGCCTGTTCCAGATCCTCGCGAAGTTCTTCGATCCTGCGGCGATATTCCGCCTTCGCGGTCGGGTCTAACAGCGGATTTGAGTCCGCACCCGCAACCGAATGTATACCCAGTCGTTCCCGTTCGGACCGCGAGATGTAGACCGCATCGGTATGATGGGCGCCGGCTGACGGCAGGAGCGCCACCAGTTGAGCTACGTGAAAATCGCGATCCGGATGTTGCAACAGGTGCGCGACGAATAGCAGTCCGTGGCAATGCTTCAGACGAAGAACTTGTTTCTGAAAGACGAGGGTCCAGAAATCTCCCTCTCTGCGAAAGGTATTTTCCTGGGATTCGGAGATACGGGAAGCGACCGCGGAGCGATTTCCGTCTTGCTCGGTCGGCTCCGGAGGAAGCGCAGCAGAAAAAATTGACTCCCCGGTTTCTGGCAAAATCTTGACTTCGCTCTTGGCTAAATTCGATGGAACTTTCTGCACGCCAGTTGCGACGGAGTTGTGATGGTCGGTACTCAGCCCCGCGAGCTTTACCTTCACTTCCCGGATCGCATCTGGGTTGGTGCCCTGGAGCTCCAGCGCTCCCAGCGTCATCTGGTAGAAGCGCCGCGCGTCGTCCACTCTGGAAGCGTTGCAGGCCAGCACCGCGGCGCGCGAGCAATAGTCGGCTGCTTTCTCGGCGCAGCCGATCAGCGCGGCCTCGTAAAAGTGCGAAGCGATCTTCTCGACGAAGGCGTCATCGTTCAAATGCAGGGATTCCAGGACCTCGCCGAACCGCCGGTGCAGCCGCGCGCGGCGCGCTCCCGTAACCTCCGCATTGATAATTTTCTGAACCAGTCGCTGCCGGAAACGGTAGGTTCCGGGTATTTCGGTGCGCTTGAGCAGGCCCGATTGTTCGGTTTCCTGAAGCGAGTCGAGCAATTCGGTGGGGCCCTGCTCCAGCACCTGGGTCAGCGATGAAACGCGAAATTCCTGCCCCAGCAGCGACGCGGTGCTCAAAAGCTCCCTCGCCGGCTCCGACAGATGCTCGAGGTGGGCCTCAATCTCGGCGCGCAGCAGGCCGGAGAGCCATAGTTCCGAACTCAGCGAATTCTCGCCCACCAGCTTGCGGCGAAGTGCGATTTCTAACAGGCGCGGATTTCCGCCGGTCAGGTCGCGCAGCGACGTCAGCGTGTGCTCTTCCATGGCATTTGCGAGTTTGGACTGCGCGAATTCGCGAGTCTCGTCGTCGTCGAACGCCGCGAGCGAAAGCCGCCTGCAATCCCGGATCAGCGGATCGACCAACAGTTCAGCAAATTCCTGGAATCTTTTGGTTTCGGAATCGCTATAGACGCCGATAACCAGGGCCCCGATCCGCGAAAACTCGCGGGCAAGAACCCGAAACGCCTGCAAAGACAACCGATCCGCGGCATGCAGGTCGTCGAGCACCAGGACCAGCGGCGGAGTCTTCGCGTATTCCACCAGTCGCCGCGCCATCGAGTCGAATGGCTCAGAGTGTGTTTGGTAACCCGGCAGAGGCGCCGGTGTTCTCTCACCCGAGTCCAAGTCGGCGGGAAGCACGTCCAACCGCGAGTCGTCCCGGCCGGGATGGTCGGACAAAAGCTGCTTCCACACGCCAAAGGGAACGTCGCGGAGCCGCGCGCGGGGGCGCCCCGTCAGGGCCCTAGCGCCCCCGGCGCGCGCGAAAGCGGAAAATTCGCTCACCAGGTACGTTTTCCCGGTACCAGCCTCACCCGAGAGGAGAAACATGGTACCCAGTCCCTCACGGGCCTGTTGCAGTGCTGCCCCGAGCGCGAACAACTCCCGCTTTCTGCCGATGAAAGCGGAATCTGCATTTTCGAACCGCGCAGTTCGATAGACCTCGGGATCGGACATCTGGTCTGCTCCGGAGGCACCGCTTTTTTGACCCGAGTCAGGCTGCTAGCGATGCCAAGTCTACTGGTTCAGATGAATTCCACCCGCAATTAGCAGCATCGGAAGATTAGATCAAGATCACACTTGGTAGTTCATTACAACATAATGTTTTGTCGGTAAGCTTGAACTACGCAGCAGATGCGGTAATTGCGCGCAAAATGGCGAATTGGGCATCTTTGAGCGAGACCACTTTCCGCTTGCGCCTTGCTATCCGACAGCGTGTCGACAGCACTCAAAAAACTCCGCCGTTGGACGCCGTTGGCAAACCGGCCTTATTTTGTTCTTGATGTTTCGCGTGATTCGCGCCGCGAACTTTGCCCGGGGCCTGTTCTTCAGCGGAGCGGCGTCAAATACTTCCTTTACCAGCTGCGAAAACTGAGCCCGAGCCTCCCGCATGTCGCGAATTGCTACTACCAGTACGAGAACGCCTTATCCCACGTCGCGTCGGTCTAGATCAAGTACGTGGTGGCAAGTTGGCCGCGGCGCCGTCCGAGGATGGTCGGCGCCAGTTGTTCGGCCCCTTTGGCCGACGCGTGAGCGCTCCGATCCCGTGCGAAACCCCTTTGCTTCCGGTTCTTAAATTAGACGAGAGCGCCTCCTAACGAACCGTGGACGAACAGACCCCGGCACCTAAGCAATGGCGGTGGGGTCCATGACTGGAGAAGCCCACCGCTTCCGCAGCAGAGCCGCTTAGCCAGGGGGGATGACGCAGGAAGAACCAATTCCGCTCTGGCCGTTCGAGCAAGGCTCCAAACGCGGCTATTCGTTTCTGCGACTTTACCAGAGGGCGCCACCAGCAGCGCCGAAGGATCCCGAACTCTCCCAGTTGCTTGCGTTGGTCGACGCCCTCCGCGATGGGGGCGCGAGAGAGCGCGAGCTGGCAAAACGCGAGCTCCGCGCTCGGCTCAAAAGTTGAGCTTCCAATCGAATCGACAGCTCCTGAGCGCGATGGCGGCAAGGCTGGGGCCATTGCTGCCGGAAATCACTTTCGTCGGCGGTTGCCACACGGGGCTGCTAGTCACCGACCTTGCTGCTTCTCCGGTGCGCGCAACGGATGATGTTGATGTGATTGTGGAACTCGGCTCCCTACACCGGCGAGCTCCACAATTTGCTCGGGGTGGTCGCCAAGAGGGCCGCGTTTAGTGCAGGGCCTCATGTCACGCTGAAAAGTGCTTTACTCTGCGGACAGTGGTTACGAAACCGGAGCCGATCCGGCGCTGTGCGCCTGATACGGCCACCAAAACACCAACGTCTGGAAAGGGGATGCGTCGCCGCACGCGTCAGGGGACAGATAGATGAATTGTCGTTGTAGGAAACGAAGGGGTTGATGCATCCGAGGGTCCTCTTTCTGACCTGTGCCTGTCGGTAACCAAGGGACCGAACTCTCGTGGCGGAAAATATGTTGTTGGAGGCTCCGCGACGGCGCAATAATTTTTAGGATCGCCGGCCTGGATGTCGGCTCAGCCCTGCTCGACCCTACCCATCTCCGCTGCAATAAGCATAGCGCCAAGTGGCGACGCTCAATGCGATGGGAGGGAAAGCCGGTCGCGAAAGGCGCAATGAAATCCGGGCCGGTTTCGTCGACTTTTCGACCTGGTCTTCACCTAAGGGCCCCATGTCCCGGCGGTTGGTGCCATCATAGGAATTGTCTTGCCGCAGGACCGCGCTTCACCCCGGGATGGGCGTGTCCGAAGGGAGGCTAAAGAAAAGTACGCCTCGAGATGGGTGCTGGGAAACGCATCGCCGATGCGATGCCGGTGAGGATCAGAGAAATGAGAGGCTCGAATCGATTTGCAGGATCAACGTTTCCCGCCGGTCGGCATCAGGTGGGTTCCCGCTGGGAAGATTTCCACTGGTTTGAACCACAGGACATCATAAATTTCTACTACAAATGCGATGTACAGGGCGGTCCGCTCGGCGAGAGCAAAAACGGATCATCCCGCAGGGAAATCTGCCGGCCGCGTCCGGGCACCGAGCTGACGGAGATGGAGAAGAAGCTGATAGAAATGGGCATAGTCATCGTCGAGTCCCACCCCCAGCGCGGAAATTGCGAGATTAGGTTCCTCGAACCGCTGCCCGAATCGAACTACGTACCCAAGCAGAAACTGATCGGTGGCAAGTTGACTCAACAGGTCATCCGTAACCTGACCGTTCGGGTCCGCAAGGGAGCTCTGCCCGAGGAGGCAGCATGCCAGGAGCGCGTGCGCGACACCGCCTTCTGGAAGGCCTTCGCCGCCGGGATCACCGCGCCGAGCAAGAAAGCGGAGCGGGAGCTTTTCCGCGCGGTTATGGCGCGGCTGCAGACGGTGCTCTAGCAGGACGGCTCGGACGAATCCCGACTGCGACTATCCGCTCCGGCTCAGTCTCTTGAGCTCTGAAGTAAGAATTTCAGCCCATTCAATCATGGGGCCCCCTGTCCCGCCTAAAACCGTCAAGCAAGAGTCATGATGAAAAGACAGCGAGGTAAACCACTCGAACTTTTGCCGCAGGCGATCTCGGAGATCGCCGAGTACCTTCGCTTGGGAGGCTCGCGTGCCGGCGCGGCCAAGCACGTCGAAAAAGACGAGCGGACACTTCGACGCTGGAATGAGAAGGGCAGGAAGGGCCTCGGCGGGCTTTACGGTGAGCTGTGGAAGGAGGTGGTCGCAGCCGAGGAATACCGCGACCGCCCCAAAATCCCACGACCACGGGTCACCAGCCAAATAGTCGAGGCAACCATCCGAGAGGAAAAAGACGGATCATTTTCGAGGCCCGAAATCAAGCTGAGCTGGGACGATTACTATGCCCTCTTCCAAGCATGCAGGGACGTCAGATCGTTCAAAGGGATAAACGGCCTAAAAGGCACCACCGCGCGTCCCGGACCGGGAGACCAATTAAACCCGCAGCAACAGTGGTGGGTCGATCACCTGCTGTTTGTCACCGAGATGGACTCGCTTGGCACGAAAACCAGGACCGAGTTCGGTCCCGCGCGGTAGAGGTTTTTCGGCCTTCGCGCGCCGGTCGCGCGGCAAGCCCTTTTCTAGCGGATCCGCTATTGCCGCCGGGTTGTGCTAATCCGCATCGGGCAAAGCGGATCTGCTAGGTTCGTCCGGAGAAGTCATGTTGCCATTGCCGTCGCGGTCCGGCGGCGGAGAAGACATTTTTCAGCTGAAAGGCCGCATCGTCGAACCCGGAATCGGGGGCCTGGAGCAAGGCCTGACTAAAGATTTTCCCGCTCCAGTTTAAGCAGCCACTTTGGCGGTAAATGAGGTGTTGGAGGGGTCTCGTCACCGATGATGTCCCGCCCGGATCACGTCTTGGTGACTCATCTCCCGCCAGATCCATTCACCGATCAGATCTGAATTTTGCCCCCACCTCAAAGCGGTCAAGACGTATAATGCCCCCACCTTTTGGAATAACGCCCCCTGGGGGCAATAATCTCTGCCGTCAGCTTATTTTAAAATCTTGCAGTAAAATCAAGGCTTTTTCGGATCGCAATACCCAAAAAGCGCCCGATCATGCTCTGAAAACTCTGAAAAGGGGTCGCGGACGGTCTGAAAACTCTGAAAAGGGCGCGAGTACGCTCGGAAAAATTCGTGAAATTTTGAACTGAATTTAGCTAATTGAAGCACAAGCTGAGCATTGCGCTCCTCGGGCCGATCCAAATTGGATGTCGTGGAGTAGAGAACCGCACCGAATCATCTGGCCCTCTTGCAAGCACTGGACGGGTCGAACGGGTTGATTCCTTCGAATATTCTTGTTGATGCAGCACAGCCTACAAGCCAATTTTCGCGGCGCATAAGCTGTCTTGCCGATTAGGTGAAAGTTTGGTGCGCAAAGCCGTAGTGCGAAATTGCTTAGCCTATGCGATAGCGGTGGCAATCGTATGCTACGCTGCACGCGGCATACCAGTACGAGAACGCCTTATCCCACGTCGCGTCGGTCTAGATCAAGTAGGCGGAGCCAAGTCGGCCGCGGCGCTGACCGAGGATGGTCGGCTCCAGCTTGCGACGATCGTCATTGACGCCGCGGCAAGGGCCTCGCAACCGAAAAGTACAGGAACATGGTCGCGTTCGCGGAGCGTAGAACGGATGGCGTCAAGCACCGCCTTTCGCGGTTTGGCGAAACGCTCGAGAATCAGGCGATTTTCGAGGTGATCGCGTCGACGACAGGTCGAATCTCACGATTCTTCAAGAGCTTTGACGAAACAGCGCCAAAGTCGTTCCGCCAGATAATCACCCGACGTCAATCCTTCCTGAGAACGTCTGCGTAGGCTTTCAACATTCCAGATTCGCTGAACTCCAGTTCAGCGAATCTTCTCGCGTTTTCGCCAAGCCGTCGGCGCAACTGATTGTCCTCGACCACACGCTGAATCGCGCGCGCAAGGGCGGCTACATCTTCGGCGGGTACCAGGAGCCCCGTTTCCCCATCAATGATCGAGTCGCGTACTCCGCCCACATCTGAGGCAACACTTGGGACGGCGAACCGCGCTGCCTCTTTGGGCACCATGGGCGCGCCATCCATCCGCGTCGGCAACGCCAGGAGGTCGGCTGCGGGATAAACACCGTCGGGATCTTCGACAAAGCCAAGGAAGCGCGCGCGGTCCTTGAGCCGCAGTCTGGCGTGCGCCTCGAGCGCGGAGCGCTCTTCGCCGTCACCAACCACGAGGAGAGAAACCTTCGGACTTGAAGCGGCAACTCGCTCGACTGCGGCGATCAGCACATCAATGCCCTTGTCTCGAATGAGACGTGCAACGCAAATTACCACAAATTCGTCAGGCCCGATTGCGAGATGCTCGCGGGCCTCGGCTCGGGAGAGCGCACGCTTTGCACTTGGTATCCCGATCCGGATCATGCGAATTTTGCGCTGGGGAACTCCCGTATTAAGGAGTAGTTGGCGTAACGCGACACTTCCGACAACTATCGTTTCACACAGGGTTGCGGCCGCGCGTACCCGCATGGCATGCCAGGAGTTGTGGAGCGGCGTCGTGTTGTGAGGTGATACTATGCAACGCTTTCCAGCCAGGCGCGCAGCAAGCACTTCCATAAGGAAAATACTGCTCTCCCCGAAGTGAAGGTTAACTACCTCGGCGGGACTCTCACGAAACAGTTTCGCCAGGCGCAGCATGTTGCGTAGGTCAGGTACTGAAGAGATCTTGAACGCCGAGGATACTTCCGGGACGACCCCGCGACGGCTAAACCATGAGACCAAATCAGGGCCTATCACCGGAGTTGAACGGGCGGGGAGAATGAGCCGTATGTTTAGACCCAATGAGGGAAGCTGGCTCGCGAGTCGAGCGACCAGCCTCTCCATGCCGCCCAGTCCGCCAGTCTTGCAGAGCATCAGCACATTGGTCGTGCCGGATTTTATGGTTTTTTGCGTAGTCGGCGAGATAACGAGACCTGGCCTGCAAGTCAGAGTTGAGTTCCGAGACGCCGTTGCTCGCGTGCGATGGGTTGGGTCACAAGCGCATCGACCAGCCTCGCAATTCTTGCCGCGACCCTGTTACGCCGCTGCATACCCAGCAAACCCAGCATCGGCCACAGCGGATAAACGCAGCGAAGCCGCTGCGACAAGATCCACCAATCATGACGAGTCAAATCCGGACAATCGTTTGGCAAGCCCCATTTTTCGGCGAAGCGGGCACGGCCGTGGGTAATCCACTCATTACTCCAACGGAGCAGAAAATAAGGCAGGTCTGACGCGTGGAACGGCGGAGGGGGAACGTAAGTCACAATCGCGGCGGGCTCGAACCATACGCTGCCTCCTGCGCCGCGAACGAGAAGGCAAAAATCGGCATGAGTTTCGACGATCCCGAGAAGGTTTTCGTCAAGCGGCCCGACCGCGCGAAGAGTATCGGTTCGAACCAGTGCGCAGTGAAATTCGCAGCGCTCGCTCGGCTCCCGCACCAACTGTTCGCGGACGTCGGCGAGCCAGGAATGCCCCATGAGGTGTTTATCGACATAGCGCCGCGTCCCATCGTGTTCTTCGAAATGTGCCAGACCTCCGGCCATATGGATCTTTTGGTGATAAGGTCGGCCGATACAGTAGAGCGGCCCGACCACCGCCGCGCCGGTTTCCTCGGCGCATCGCATCAGAGCGCTCAACCATTTGGGCGCGACGACGACGTCGTTGTCGAGGAAGACCACATATTTTGTTCGGACGTTAGCAAAGCCGAGGTTGCGCGCCTCGTTCGGCGACAGATATCGCTCGGTACGAATGAGCGTAAAATCCCTTCTGCGCGCCTGCTGTTCAATATAGTTCTGTATATGAACGGGAGAGCCTCCGTCGACGTAGACCAACTTGAATGGAAGGTCGGTGTGCTCCAAGACACTCGTCAGGGACTCTCGCGCGAGACTGAATCGCTCGCGCGGAACCACCACCACTGTCACGTCCGCGGATTCACTTGAGCTCAGCATCGTTGTACCCCGACTTTCGCGCAAAGATCATTGAACGAGGCCATGAAATTCGGCCAGTTATGCGTCTGTTCCACCCAGACTCGTCCTTCAGTACCGATCCGGCGAAGCGCTTCAGGATTTGAAAGCATTTGCTCGAGCGCGGCAGAAAGCGCCGGAAGCGCATCCATTCCGGTTCCGTCGAAGCGGCCAGCGTAGAGTCCGAATCTCGAAACTACGCCTCCAGTATTAACGCAGGCCAACAGTGGTGTCTCGCACGCGAGCGCTTCAAGAAAGCTCACCGCCAGACCCTCATGAATCGAAGTGTTAATCAGGATCCAGGCTGACGAAAGAAAACGCACCTTTTCGGCTTCATCGATATGGCCGAGGACACGTACGTTGGGAGGTAGATCGCCAAGAGTCCACGAGCCTTCTCCGGTAAAATGGCTCCTTCCGGCGAGCAAAAATTCCACATGTGGAAAGCGTCGGGCCAGCTCGATGTAGAGCCAGGGCCGCTTGTACGGATCGAGACGGGCCAGAAACATCACTTGAGGCCGACTGCTCTTTCGGACCTCTCCAGGTCGAAGGTCGACGGGGTTGGGCAAAAATGCGAAGTCATCGACCTCAAGCCCGATGCATCCGGAGAGTTTGCTCTTCAGCTGTAGCTCTGGGCTTCCAAATGCAATCGGACGCCCGATCCAGCGAGATACTCTTGCGATAGTTCCGAGTGAGGTGCAATCCAGCGCCAGAGTGCCTTTCGCTGGTACGTTCTCGGCGCCGGGCACACGCAACGAACTCACCTTAGCGACGTCTTCAGGCGGGCGGGGGTCGCGAACCCATACCATCATCGGCGTACGCGGCAGCGACCAGCAGACCGTTCGGTAGTTTGGCCTGTAGTCGATTAGAAGCAGCGCGTCTACTTTCTCTGATCTCGTAAGCTGAAAGTCGCCTAACAAACTGGGCGCTCTCAGCACAAGCCGAGTTTCGTGGACCAGGGTTTCGGTAAATTCGGGCGCGCCGCGCAATTCGCCGGTAAAAAATACGAGTTCAATGCCGTTCTCCGGATGGTTTCGGAAATAGCGCGCGAGCTGGCGGGCAGCCCAACCGAATCCCCCCATTCTGCCTAATGAGAGATCGAAGAACTCGTTCGCCAGCAATCCAAGCTTGATTCTTTTCATCGGATAAAACGCAAACCTTCCGCGGAAATGTGGCAACTCATTGAACCAATCACAGATGACTCGATCAATCGTGATTTACCGCAGGCCACGAAAAGCCGAGGTTGCGTCCGAACTGTGGTCGATGGACATCCAATCGCGAGCCTCTGTCGCGGCAGACTGCGCGGTGGATGGCGCAGTCTGTCGCGAACCCGTCTCTACCTGATCTTATGGGAAAATACAGGGAAATTCATCGATTTCGGGCCTGATTTGCGCTGTTCGAGCTCAGAAACCGCGGCAGCCGTCGATGTTTCTTTGGGAAATTCCCTAAAATTCGTACCAGGGAATTATTTTTGAAGAGCAGTGAAATTTCCAGTGACATCAGGGAATTAAATGAAGCGAGCAGGGTATCGAGGCACAAGGACGCGAATCGGTGTTAGCGCCGAAAGAGTGGCACTTGATGAGTCCGCGCCGCATGGAGCGGCAGTCTATCGTACGCAACGGATTCAGGTTTCGAGAAACACTCGATTTTCGGTTGGCTCAGCATCCGGCTGACGAGTTTCGATGGGCTTGTTGGCGACTGAGTAAGTCACCGGTGAGCTCGAATGTTGCTCGCTCCGCCACGGAGTCTGCGATTTGTGGAGGTCCTACGGTCCACTTTCATCTGCGAGCCTCCGAAGAATTATGTTCGCCGCGAAGTCGCTTCGTTTTGGGATTTTTGTGATGCCCTTTTTTTACAGAGGCTGATGGCGCGGCGGCATCATTGTGGATGCCGCCGCACCTGTCGCTCGCGCCGCGGGAGGGAGCAGCGCGATGCATCTAGTAGGGGTTAGGCATCATCGTGGCGGTAGGGCTCGCGGCGGGAGGATCAGGTGGAATGACCAGATCGATTCTCCCCAAGGTTCCCAAGTTCTGCTTCGCGCCGCCGGCAGTGAATAGCAGTTCGGTGACGGGACGGGTGGTGGTTCCATCGCCGAAGTTGAGCGCCCACAGTCCGGGGTTGACGATCGGCTTGCCATTCTTGCCGTTGAGGGTGCTCACGAACTTGCCGCTGGGATCGTAAGCGTTGATCTTTCCGTCACCGAAATTTCCGATCAGAAACAGGTTGCTGAGCGGTCCGAAGTTCGCCGGGGCGAGCGCGACCCCCCACGGAGAATCGAGTTGGCCACCCCCCGCGAAGTGCGTAAGCAATGTCCCGGTAGGGCTGAAGATATCTACGAAGCCGTGACCTCTACCATTCACCTCGTCAGTACGCGCCTTATCTGGGATCGCATAGGTCACCCAGAGATTCCCGTGGATGGTGAAGATTCCGAACGGCGAATAGTTCGCCGGAATGTTCGGGTCGATGAAGGAGCCGGTCTCGCTCAAGGAATGAAAGCCGGTATCGTAGACCTCGATTTTGCCCTTGCTGAAGTTAGTGACATAGAGGCGGTCGCCGTTGCCATCATTCGCGATGGCGAGACCCTTGTACACGGCGCCCGCGGTGGAATTGTCGATCGCCAGCGTTGCAGTCACACCGTCGTTGAGGTTCCATCCGGCGACGGTCCCGTTTTCGGTCGCGAACAGGAAAATCGCATTGCCGAACTCCGGCGTGGTCGAGGCAAAAAACGTGTTCTGCGGATTGGTAATCGCACCGGTCGGCGCCGATTCGCCTTTCACACTCGCCGGCGCCGGAATGGTGACGAAGGGCAGCGCAGAAACGACGGTCCCGTCGTCGTTGTACAGCGAGGTCCCACCGCCGTTGTTGTCGGCGACCCATATGAAAGTGCCTGGAACGAAGGTCATTCCCCAGGGATTGACCAGGTGAGCATCCTCGGTAACGCCCTTGGCGCGTTTGAGGGTGGTCAAGTCGGTCTGTTGATAAAATGGTTGCGGCGTCTTTTTTGCCAAGGCCGGCAAAGAGAACGCGACGGCTATCAGGCTGGCAGTAATGATTCCTCGGATCTTCATCGGACTGGTGTTTACCTCCTGTAAACGCTCACCCCTGTATTACGTGCTGGCAGAGTGCGCAGCACTTACGGGTCTATTGTTGTTGATGAATTAACTCGGTGAGTTTGTGCAAAGTTCCGCCGAGTCATCAATTGTCGCTTGTAAACCAGCCGTCGACTCCTTTCCTGGCGTCATCAAGGACTGGGTCGTCCGTGTCACTTGCCGTGGGCGCCTCATTCTGCAGGGTCACACACGGCGTTTTTCGGTTGGAGGCGACACGGCCGGTCCGGTAGGCAGTCCGATGTTGCTTGTTGCAGCAACCACCGAATTGGTGATGATGGCCGAATCGCTCGGTGTAGTGTCGCGCGATGATATGGGCGACGCCAGTGCGAAGCCGGGTATACTCAAAATCCAAGCCGCGACGGCGATCTTTACGGCGGTCCTTCTATTTGTAGTCTTCATCTCTCACTCCTTCTGGGCGACGTTTCTTAGATTCGTTATTCAGACTCACAGGCTCAAGAAATTATTCCCGCCCAGGATCTGGACGATGCGTTGGGAGAGAGGCACGCGCTTGAGAGCCATCAAGAAATGCTGGTGTAAATAATCTTTGTAGGGATTTCGAGGGGAAACTTCGCCGACGCAGCGTCAGCGCGAATAGATTCGTCGAAAAGGCCTTCAATCCGAACCGAAAAGGAAGGCCTGTTCTGACCTCCGGTCTTTTGATGGTCCGAAGTACTAAAGGTGAATCAGACGAGGCTCTGAGCTAGCGCGAAGCAGAGCCGAACCGCCCTATCCCTTGGCCCGTAGCAATCCTGCGAACTTATCTAGCTCTTGCGGATTTAAGTCCGAAACCACCCAGCAATTCATCCCGGCGACCACAAGTTGATCGACGTGGTATCCATGTTCCGTCTCGATTCTCTCTGCGCTCGTTTCGTCACCGGCCGCCGGCCACATGAAAACGTTGATTACGTGTTTGCCATGCTGATAGACCAACGCCGCAACCGGCCGGTTCTCGATATAGTCGAGACGCCCACCCACCAAGGGAAATCCGTCTTTGGCGAAATCAGTCACCGGTGGCGAGAAATCCAGCTTGCCATTGAACCACGGCTTGACCGTATGCTGATCGGTCGAGGCAACGTCCATCAGATGCCCCGCCATCAGTGATCGTACGTGACTGGCGACCACCTCGTCCGCCAGGCGTTGGTCGACATTCGGGCCAAACGCGCGCGGCATGATCACAAGCGCGAGCATCGCGCCAATCGCCATCGGTACCGCGAACCTGACCGCGCGTGGAGCCCAGGCTTCGCGCCACGCCGGATAACCCTTCGCGCGTGAAAGCTGCGACGGGGGGATTGCGCGGCGAATCCTCTCTTTCAATCCCGCCGGCGCGTCGAACCTGAACGCCTCATCTTTTAGCCGCGTGCGCATCGCACGGAGGGCGGCGTACTCGCGCGCGCAGCGCGGACATTCCTCGATGTGTCGCTCGACTTCGAGGTCCCGAACGAGGTCGAGCTCGCCGTCGAGATGCCCGTGAATCAGCAATCGCGCGTCTTCACAGTTCACGTCAGCGCTCCTTCGCGATTCGATCTTTGAGGGACAGCGCAAGCTTTCCGCGGGCCCGCGCCAGGCGCGACATTACGGTCCCAATCGGCAGGTCGGCCGCGTCGGCGATTTCCTTGTACGAAAGTCCCTCGATGTCACGCATCACGATCACCTCGCGAAACTCTTCCGGAAGCTCATCGAGCGCAGCGCGTATCATCGCGTCGTCGACTTTCCGGACGGCGTCGGCTTCCAAACCGCTGTCTTCGGTGGACCTACCATGCACCTTCTCGTCGAATTCAGTTGACGACTCGGATCCCCGGTTGCGCCTGAGCCAGGTGTACGCGGTATTGCGCACGATCGAGAGAATCCAGGCGCACGGATCGCCGCCGCGAAATCCACCCGCAAACCTGACCGCGCGCAGGTAGGCTTCCTGCACTACGTCCTGGGCGTCGTGATCGTCACGAACCAGCCATCGCGCGAGGTTATACGCAGCGTCCATATGGGGGAGGAACGTGCGGTCGAAGTCGACGGCTTTGTTTTCGGTGGGCAATCGCGTCTCTTTCGCTCGGCGTCCTCGTTCAGCTCCAGACTACGAGCCGACCAATTTTATTCCCGCGCGCCTTGGGGTCTCAATCGCCGGAATTTTCTCCCGTCGGCGGAGTCTTGTTCGGTGAAAGCGCTCATCAGCGCGAGGTGATTATAGATGGAAACCAAACTTGATCGGCGATCGTTCCTGCGCGTCACCGGTACCGCCCTCGGCATCGGTGCGCTCTACAGTGTCTTCCCCGCACTAACGCGCAGCGCCGGCGCCGAAGGGATCACGCGCACCCTGGCCGAGCTCAATGGCGAGGCTCCCGCGCCATTTTCCTTGATTCAACTGAGCGACACGCACGTCGGATTTAACGGGCCACCCGATCCTCTGGGCACCAAAGCCTTTGAGAACGCCGTTGCTACGATCAACGGGCTGAAAAATCCCCCCGAGCTGGTCATTGTGACCGGCGATCTGACCCACGACGCCGACTCACCTGACGAGCACGCAAAGCGCTTCAGATTGTTCAAGGAGATCTCGGGCAAAATTGGCGGCGGCGCGCAAATCAAGGTGGTGCCGGGCGAAAACGATGCCGCGCTCGACGGTGGCGACATGTTCCGCGAATTCATGGGTCCGACCCACTATTCGTTCGACCATCGCGGCGTCCACTTCATCGCGCTCGACAACGTCTCCGCCGGCCGGCCCGCGGTTGGCGCTGAGCAACTCGCCTGGATGAAGTCCGATCTGGCACGGTTTCCGAAAACCGCGCCGATCATCGTGTTCACGCATCGTCCGCTGTTTGACCTCAAGCCCGAATGGGAATGGTTCACCAGCGACGGCGACGACGTGATGAACGCGCTGGCCCCTTACGAAAACGTCACCGTGCTCTATGGGCATATTCATCGCGAGAACTTTCACCAGGCTGGCAAAACGAAAATGTACGCGGCGCGCTCGCTCATTTTCGGTTTCTCCGACCCCGTGACTGCGCCCGCGAAAAAACCGATGCCCTTCGACAAGGCGCAGCCGTTCAAGGACCTGGGAATTCGGCGGGTTAACGGCAATGCCAGGGGCACCGATTTGCAGATCGAAGAAGTGGAGCTGGTGACGGCCGAGTACTCGGGCACCGTCGGAATAAACCAGATCCTCAAACACGGAAGCAACGACGCTAAGGACGAGTAACAAAATGAAAACGACGATCACTAAAAACAAGATGGTTACTGCGGCATTTCTGGCGGTCGGATGCGCAATCGCGCTCGCCGCCGTCGAACCAAAGACCAGGCTGGCCAAGGCCGACGTCAATCCGAAGGTAATCGAGATCACCGCCAAAAAATTCGAATTTACCCCCAGTGAGATCACCCTCAAGAAAGGTGAACCGGTAATTCTGCGGCTGACCAGTACCGATCGGGTGCACGGCTTCATGTCTAAGCCGCTTAAAGTCGATACCGATATCGCCGCCGGCAAGACCACCGATGTTTCCGTCACGCCCGATACCTCCGGCGACTTCACGGTCATCTGCGACCACTACTGCGGTACCGGGCACGGCAACATGAAGATGAAAGTCTCCGTCGTCGAGTAGGCGTGACGACAAACCAACACACGGCGGGAGGTACGGATTGATGTTTGCACAACTGGTCAGCACCTATCACCTACACCCGATCGTCGATCACTTCACCATCGCGCTGCTGACCTTCGGGATCGCCGCGGAAATCCTCCCCGCCGCGGCGATTCTACTTTCTCGCAGACGGCCGGGCTTGGTGTCAGTTTGGAGCCAGAAGCTCCGGAGTACGTCGCTCCTCCTTATGATCGGAGGCGCGGCTGCCAGTGTCCTGTCATATTTTACCGGGGACGCGGAAGCCGACCGCCTCTGGGACGCGATGTCACCTGCGGCGCAGCAGATTCTTTCACCTTCAAACGACACTCCCGATTACTTGTCCCACGCGGTTCTCGGGCATTACCTGATGTACGCGTTTTTGATACTTGCCGCTTGGCGCGTGATGCTCGAGTTGTCGAGCCGCTTGGAACGGACACGAATCGCCTTTCTGATTGTCGCGATAGTCGCAGCAGGCGCGCTTCTCTACCAGGGCAAGACCGGTGGCGAACTCGTGTACGAACATGGGGTGGGCATGGCGAGGATGAATGGCAACGCGCAGCGAAGCGGGCACCAGCCCGAAGACGAACATGCCGTCGGCGCGGAGCGTTGATCTGATCTTCGCGGTGACACCAATTCATCGGGCGACAACACGCTATGAGGATAATTTATTATGGACCTGCTAGCTCCTACTCACTTAGTCGTTCTGTTGCTGGTCATCTTGATCATTTTCGGGCCAAGCCGGCTCGGCGATGTTGGCGGCGCGCTTGGCAAAGGTATCCGCGACTTCAAGCGGGCGATTAACGAGCCGGAAAGCATCCCCGCCACGCCGGCAAAGGTGGTCGATGGAGCCAGCGTCGAAGCTGTCGACAAGCCAGCATGATCATGTGGGTTAGCTCGGGCCTCTCTCAAAGCTTGTTCCGCACAGATTCATCGGCGGATTCGCGGTCGGACAAGCAATCTTCATGAGGATGTCGAGAAATCGACAGCTTCAGGTGGCCGCAGAGAGACTGGAGCGTTCGTGCGAGCAGGATGAAACGTGGCGAAGTCGCCCTGAGTCCAGCCGACCTTACCGCAAGGAGTTGACGAAGCGGCGACGGATGCGGCAGCCAATCCCAGGTGAGGCGAGGCGCAGTGCCGCGCCAGCAATGGCTGCATGCACTTTATCGATCGAGGCCACCGAGAAGGCGTTTGGCCGCATCGTCTCGTCGCAGGCGTGCAGAGCGATTTGATCAGTTGCGAGGTTGGTGAATCGCGAATGGTTGTCTGCCCGATCTCGCGTGGCAGCGTGACCCTTCATCATTCCAAGACCCCTCATATGATCACAGCCAACGCTTCGCAGGCCATGCGCAAAGCAGTAACCAATCATAATGCAGGTGATCGGCTCGGGCGGAGAAGGCAATCACTACCCGTGGAAGATCACGGTGAATCAGCGCACCGGTGAGGGTGGAGAAGATCGCGTCGCGGTCATGCAGGATAAACCGGTACGTGTGATCTGAGGGCTTGCGCTTCCGCGGTGCCGCCAACGACTCCTTTGGGAATCCGAGGCGGACAATTACGCAAGAGCCAAGTTCTGCAGCGACTGCGTGGCACCCTTAGCGATACGGAAGTCGGGTGGGAAGTAACGTTGCGTCCCAGCAAGGACACGCGGTGGTCGCGGGTGGCGAGGCGGAGCGGCGAATACACCGTAAGCACCGGATACTGGGCCCGGCTGACGTAGAACAGCTCGGCCAACTCAGCCCGCGGTGAGCCCTACTAGACCGACCGATACCGCGACCGCGACGGCAAGGGCGACATTTTTCAGAGCGATGGGATGTGTCGCTAACTCTCGCTGCTCGGGAACTGAAATCCGCGCAGCTAGCCGAACTTCACCAGCGTGACGAATCCAAGCGCGATCGAAGCCGCCGATCGGGCAAGGCGAATTCGGAACTTGCTTATAGCCCTCGTCTGCCCTTCGGGTCGATTCCTTTCGTGTTTTAGCGGTTGATAAGGAGGTACTGTATGAGGTCAGTTCTTGCTTTACTAGCTCTGGTCATAGCAACAGTTATGGCTGCTTGTGGAACAGAGGGTCTTAGTAACAGTCAATTTCCATGTAATGTAATATCAATATCTGGTATGTGTGCAGTTCCATCGCCTACTCCAGTTCCCTGATTCAACTTTCATCGCGAAGGAAGGGGTGTGCCTGGTCAAAATTCAAGCCCGCGCGTATCGGTGATGTAGTCCGCCGAGAATCGGTATGGAGACGATGCTGCCAACCGTCTCAGAGCGCCTGATATTCGGAGCGTCCTTGTCGAGCTACAAGTGTGTTCGCACCTCGTTGTAGTAGCTGGCGTAGGTCTTGAGAATTCGGCGCAGGTCGGCCTCGCCCGAGACGACCAGATGGTCGAGGCATTCGCGCCGAATTGAGCCGATCAGCCGTTCGACGTGTCCGTTCTGCCAAGGCGAGCGCGCGGCAACCGGATGATCGCGGATGCCCATCGCGCGGATGCGCCGGGTGTAGACCGTGCCGAATGTGCCGTCGCGGGCTCGAATCAGGTAACGCGGGACTTCGTCCCAAGCGAAGGCTTCGGTCACTTGACCCGCGATCCACTCGGCAGTCGGGTTACTGGTCACGGCGATCCTGACCAGCTGTCTGCGTGCATGCCGAAGGATCACCAGGCCATAGAGCAGCTTGAACGAGATGGTCGGACCACGAACAGGTCGGTCGCAGCTATTCCCGCGACGTGATTGCGCAAGAAGGTTTTCCAACCTTGCGACCGCGGCCGGCCCGTTCTGTTCATGTATCGCCCCACCGTCGATTCACTGACATCGAGCCCGAGCATCAGCAATTCGACATGAATGCGCGGTGCGCCCCACCTCGGATTCTCCCGGCTCATGCGCCGGATTAGTGCCCGGTCGATGCCACCGCAGCACAGTCTCCGGCTTAACAATGATGATGGCCTCTAGCAGCGACGGAAACAGGCGGTATAGCCACACCAAGACCAGGCGATCGATGTTGCGCAAGCGAAGCCGCGCCGGCAGCCGACGGTTCAATACCAGGAGCTGCTGGCGCAGCACCAGGTTCTCCGCTTCGAGTCTCGCCCGTGACTTGAACCTGGAGCGCAACACAAGCATCAGTCAGGTTATCAACGCCACCATCGGCGCCCTACTACCACACCTCCAAGCGACTCGTCACGCGGGATCAAGTTTTGACGACGCACAATAGTTTCTCTGGTCTCCTTCCGGTTTCGGCGTCGGGTCTCCCTGGAACTGGAGGTGCTGGCCCTCAGGCATCAGTTGGCTGTTCTCCGTCGGCAGCGGCCAAGCCGACCGTGGCTTCGTCGCGGCGACCGCCAGCTCTGGAGTTGGCTCTACCGGGTGGGGCCGCGCTGCTTGAAGGTGATGGTGCTGGTCAAACCGGCAACCATGATTCCAATGGCACCGGCAAGCTTCCGCAGATATTGGCGCTGGCGCTCAAGATCGCAGCGCGCCGGGCGGCCGGAAGTGAATCGCGAGATTCGTGAGTTGATCCGGCAGATGAGCATCGCCAATCCGTTGTGGGGTGCGCCACGGATTCATGGCGAAATGCTAAAACTGGGCATCGAAGTCAGCCAGGCAACCGTCGGGAGATATATGATTCGGCGCCATTGTCCGCCCTCAGCGACTTGGCGGGCCTTCCTACGCAATCAAATCGACGGCATCGCCGCCATCGACATGTTTGTGGTCGTCACCGCTGCGTTTCGGCTGCCGTACGTAAGCGTGATCCTCGGCCACGCGCGAAGGAAGATTCTGCATCTGAATGTCACGCAGCATCCTACCGCAGGTTGGCTCTCCCGCCAGATCACCGAGGCATTTCCTTGGGACACCGCGCCACGCTATCTGCTGCGAGACCGCGACGAGTCGTACGGGGGACGCTTTCAGGAGCGGGCGCGGGCTATGGGGATCACAGAGGTCATTACGGCACCACGATCGCCCTGGCAGAACGCCTACGTCGAGCGGGTCATCGGCTCGATTCGCCGTGAGTGCCTCGACCATGTACTCGTGATCAACGAACGCCATCTGTGCCGCGTCCTGTCCTCGTACGCCGACTACTATCACCGCTCGCGAACGCATCTGTCGCTTGACAAAGACTGCCCGGATGCTCGCCCCATCCAACCGCCAAACAACAGCCACGTAATCGCGATTCCGCAAGTCGGCGGACTTCACCATCGCTACGAACGCCGCGCCGCCTGATCCGCTTCGAAGAGCTGCGCAATCTCCAAACGGCCGCCCCTGCATGGCGAGTCACGCCAACGTTTACGGAGCATACGGAATTATGAGCAGCCACAGCTCCAGCTAATCGAGGTCAAGCCGCCAGATCCGGTCCATCCTGAAACCTCCCGGAATTCCAGGCGAAGCGAGCACCCGATAGGCGATCCCAGGTAGCTTTGGCCCTCGGCGGTGCCCCCTTCCTTCGCGATGAAAGTTGAATCAGGGAACTGGAGTAGGCGATGGAACTGCACACATACCAGATATTGATATTACATTACATGGAAATTGACTGTTACTAAGACCCTCTGTTCCACAAGCAGCCATAACTGTTGCTATGACCAGAGCTAGTAAAGCAAGAACTGACCTCATACAGTACCTCCTTATCAACCGCTAAAACACGAAAGGAATCGACCCGAAGGGCAGACGAGGGCTATAAGCAGGTTCCGAATTCGCCTTGCCCGATCGGCGGCTCCGATCGCGCTTGGATTCGTCACACTGGTGAAGTTCGGCTAGCCGCGCGGATTTCAGTTCCCGAGCAGCGAGAGTTAGCTACACATCCCATCGCTCTGAAGTTGCGTCCCGGCAGGACACGCGGTGGTCGCGGTCGTGTGGGTGGTCGTTACGGGCGGGGCGGTTGTGTAATAGGTATGGCTGGTCGTTACCGGCGGCGCGGTCGTGGAAGATTCAGTGGTAGTAGTCGTTGGCGGCACCGCGGAAGCGCAAGCGCCTACTAGACCGACCGATACCGCGACCGCGACGGCAAGGGCGACATTTTTCAGAAGTTTCATTCTTGGATTATCTCCTTTGGGAATCCGAGGCGGACAATTACGAAAGAGCCAAGTTCTGCAGCGACTGCGTGGCACCCTTAGCGATACGGTGGCGAGGCGGAGCGGCGAATACACCGTAAGCACCGGATACTGGGCCCGGCTGACGTAGAACAGCTCGGCCAACTCAGCCCGCGGTGAGCCTGCCGGAATCGGTATCGGGCGCTGCGGCGAACCCGTGCGCCGGGATTTTTCGGAATACGTGGTTGGCATCATCTGTACGTCTTTAACGCTATATAAGTTGTAGCACGCGAAGCGATTGCTCTTGGTTATCTGGATAACCAAGAGCGCCGAATTCCACCCGACAACTAGACTGTGGTCCGCAAAAATTCAACGACGGTCACGCAGCATCGGCCACGAGGCCGTACTCGTGGTGAAGTCCGTTTAACACGGGGTTCGCCACCACTCGAGTTGAGCGGTCGAAACGATGCCGCTGGCGTTGGAGCGGCACGGGTAGATGGAGGGGCGGTTGCGGAAGGCTGGGACCCAAAGCAGAGTGTGGGCGGCCGCGATTGTAATGCGCCAGCCAAGCACACAGAGTTTTTCGCAGATGCTCTTCAGATACCGGGATCATCCAATCCAGGCATTCACGCCGGAGGGTCCCGATTAGCCGTTCGCAGAGCGAATTTGCCTGCGGGCTGCGCACCGGTGTTTTGATGACTTCAAGGCCCAGGTGCGCTACCGAAGCATCGAGCTGGGTAGAGAAGATCGCGTCGCGGTCATGCAGG
>VFSW01000549.1_pt1 | contig 55296 bp, 52 predicted proteins | sample 5358111 | NCBI WGS metagenome assembly VFSW01 (sample SAMN11554181, study PRJNA540505) | mine drainage metagenome | isolation source: sediment from site ElyBrook_90M | place: USA: Ely Copper Mine, Vershire, VT | collected 2017
CTAGATGCAGCTAGAGACTGCCGGCTCTTCGGCGTTCCTGTATCGGTGGGCACGGCACCGTTCCATACGAGCAAAATACGCAGCAGTCGCCTGTCTTGGGTTTGAGCACTGCATGGCATTGCTCGCATTCGTAGAACCACTGGCAGGCATCAGTCGGCATGGTTTCGGTCTTGACATGTCCGCATTTGGGGCAAGTCAGCGTTGATTCGAGGATGACATCCGTCATTTCGAACTCACAGCCGGCGAAGATGGATAGCCCGCATCCCGGGTGGCGCGGGTCAGAGCTTCTACGTTGGTCTTTGTGTCATCGAAGGTGACCTTCGCCTCACGCTTGTCCAGGTCGACTTCAGTTCTGGATACACCGGGGACTTCGCTCAGCGCCTTTTTCACGGTGATTGGACAGGTAGGGCAGGTCATTCCCGGAACCGATAGCGTTACGATCCGGGTTGCAGCCCAAAGCGGCGGGGTGAAGGTCAGGGCGATGGCCAATGCAAGTATCTTTTTCATGGTGTTTGCCTTTTCAATAGAACCAGGGAGCAATGACAGGAAAGCCGAGCGCGACGATCACGAGCGCGACGACAACGCCGAACAGGACTTTGTATGTGCGCTTTATCTTCGGAGCCGCACACAGCTGGGCGGGATCGCAGGCTTCCGTTGATCGCCAGATACTCTTCCAGGCGAAAAACAGTGCCAGCAGAGCGGCTCCGATGAACAGAGGCCGGTATGGCTCAAGCAAGGTAAGGTTGCCGATCCATGCGCCGGAGATGCCGACCATGATCAGCAGCAAGGGTCCGAGGCAGCAGGTTGAGGCGAGGATGGCAGCCAGACCTCCGGCAAGCAATGCGGCGCGCCCGCTGCGTTTAGAGGAATCATTCGGAAAGTCTGCTTTCATGGGTTAAGCTTATTCCCGTACTTAAGTACGGAGTCAAGCCCCATGAACAATCTTTCCGAATACCTCACAATCGGACCTTTGGCCGACAGAGCCGGAGTTAACGTCGAGACCATCCGTTTCTACCAGCGCAAGGGGCTGCTGCTTCAGCCGCAGCGGCCGGCGGGTGGCATTCGACGTTACGCTCTCTCTGATCTGGGCCGGGTACGCTTTATCAAATCGGCGCAGCGGCTGGGCTTCAGCCTGGGCGAGGTTGCAGAGTTGCTCAAGCTCGAGGATGGGTCCCATTGCACGGAGGCCCGCCAACAGGCCGAAAGGAAGCTCGCGGACATTCATGCGAAGCTCGCTGATCTGCGCAGCATTGAAGCGGCGCTTGAGGAAATGGTCGCGTCTTGCCGGGCGGCGAGAGGACGAGTGTGCTGCCCTTTGATTGCCGCATTGCAGGACGGGTGACGATCAGTCGGGGGTCGTTATCCTTTTCGGTGGTGCAGCCATCAGTCTGCCTGGTGCTGAAGATAGCGGCGGAAGTCGTCACCCGACATCGGTTTTGCGAACAGGTATCCTTGCCCTTCGTGACAGCCGTGCATTGTGAGGAACGAAAGCTGTTCGCGCGTTTCGATTCCCTCGGCAGTGACCTGCATCCTCAGGACTTTTGCGAGTGAGATCACGGTGGTGACGATCGCCGCGCTGTTGTAATTGCCTGGCAGTTCGGCGACGAATGACCGGTCTATCTTCACCCGGTCAATCGGGAACTGGCGAAGGTAATCCAGCGAAGAATATCCGGATCCGAAATCGTCCAGTGCAATCGTGACTCCCATCGCCTTGATTGCGTGCAATACCCGGGCCGCGGTCTGGGTATGGTTAATCAGTCCGGTCTCGGTGATCTCGATCTCAAGCTGCGATCGCGGGGCGTGGGCGTCTTCCAGGGCCTTGGACAGTTCTCCCAAAAACAGCTCGTTTTCGAGCTGGTAACTTGAGATGTTTACCGAGAGCTTAAAGTTCTCCGGGACGGGCCAGTCCGCCATCTGCCGTACCGCTTTGTCTAACAGCCAGACGGTTGCTTCCCGGATCAGGCCGGAAACTTCCATCATCGGGATGAACTGCCCCGCGGGAACGTGCCCAAATTTGGGATGGGTCCAGCGCATCAGTGCCTCTGCACCGCAGACTTCGGAGGTCAGTAATGAGACCCGCGGCTGGTATTCGATGTGAAGCTCATTACGCTCGAGTGCGAGCTGCAACTCACGCTCGATCTCGAGATGGCGTGTTGCTTGTCGCGCCGGCGTTGCAGTGTAGAACCTGAATTGATTCTTGCCCGCTCGCTTCGCCTCGTACATGGCGCTGTCGGCTTGCTGAAGCAGTTTGTAGGTATCAGCTGCGTCAGAAAGCGGAAACAGGGTAATGCCGATACTGGCGGAGATCCGTATCTTCTGACCTTCAATCGTAAGCGGCTGGTTGATCACATCGATCAGTTTATTGGCGATCATCTTGACATGTGCGACATCCGGGATATCGGAGAGAACGACCGCATATTCGTCGCCCGAGAGCCGAGAGACAGTATCTCCCGCGCGAACATTATCGAGCAGACGCAGGCCGGTATTGCGCAGCAGTATGTCTCCGGCATGATGACCAAGAGAATCGTTAATGACCTTGAACCCGTCGAGATCAATGAACATGACGGAAACGAGATTGCGCTTGCGCTTGCTCTGGGCGATCGCGTGCTGCATGCGGTCCAGAAACAGGCTGCGGTTCGGCAGACCCGTCAGCGTGTCATAGTTGGCAAGATAGACGAGATGTTCTTCGGCCTTTCTCCGCTCGGTGATATCGTGGGCGTTGATGAGGTACACCGGCGTCACCTCGTTATGCGAGATCTGGACACGCACCTCTACCGGATACAGGCTGCCGTCTTTGCGCCGATGCTCGGCCTCGGAGATGATCCGGCTTTCGAGCCCGTTATGCAGCGGACCGGTCAACTGCTGGATCTGGCTCTCGGACATGATCGGGATGATGTCCGGTGCGCACATTTGCAACAGCTCGCCCCTCGAATATCCCAGGTGATCCAGGGCCCCTTGATTGGCATGCAAAATGCGCAGTGAGACACTATCGACGATGTAGATCTCGTCCCAGGAATGATCAATGAGCCGGCCGAATCGGGCGTCTTCGTGCTGTATCCGTACCCGCTCGCGGAGATCGCGCGCGACGGATATCACATAGTTCTGTTTGCCGATGCGGACCGTATGGGCGATCACTTCCACCGGTATCGGTGTTCCGTCTTTGGCCATATGGATCGCTTCAAATAGGGCGGTCCCCTCGCGCCGAATGCTGCGCCCTGTGGAACGCACGCGCTCGCTGTTCGAGGGCGGGTTCAGCGACTTGGCACTCAACTTCAGCAGTTCTTCGCGGGTGTAGCCGAGGCGTGTGCAGGCGACGTCATTGACCGCGATGAAATTTCCGTGGACGCCTTTCGCGGACAGGGGCGCTACAAATGCGGCATCACCCAGGTTGTTGAACAGTATTTCATAGGGGAGGGCGTCGCGGGCCCGCTGGCGTTGCTGGCGACGCGGCGTCTTGGTGACGGGTGGGCGGCGTCGCGTGGTATGGCCGGCTTTACTCATGTCGGACTCCGTGCCCGGTGCCTCGGTCATGGCGAAGCAGCGCCAATATAAGTGTGATGCGGGCATCATCACGGGTTGCACACAGCCAGGTTCCGGCAAATCGTAGCACCCAGAAGGATTATAGTCGCCCGACCCCGCTTTATGGCCCGGCTTGGTGCACTTTCGGCAAATCCACGATTTTGAATCTGAAATGGATCCGTACACGGAATAGCTAGCGCACAATATCACCCATTGAAGGACGCTAAAGGCCATAAAAAACCTGCACTGGCGGGTTTGAAGGATGCCGCTTGATGTACTTGATCGTTAATTGGGGAGGCGACTACCGAATAGGCGAAGTAATACAATCAGCAGACTGAGAAAACACGGGTCAGCTGTTACTCCTGCTTGGCTGTGCAGTATTTAACGGAGCTTGGAAAATCGTTCATCCCCGGAAAACACTGCGAGTCTTGCGCGATGAGCCCGATAACCGCATTCTCGAATGCGCGCTTACAGCCCATGCCGAAGTGGTTGTGACCGGCGATCGAGCAATGCTGGTACTCGAAGAACACAAGGGGGTCCGAATGGTGACCCTGCGTGAATTCTTGGGGATGATCAGCTGAGTGGCGGAAGGCTGCATCAGAGGTGAGTATTGCTGAAAAAGCGATCGAAGACTGGATCGTAAGCAGCCCTAATCTTCTATTTCCGAACGAACAAGTGCTTGTCATCGCCCAATCGGTCTCTGGCAAGAGCATGGCCGACGTAATTGCTCTGGACACTTATGGAAATCTATTGGTGGTCGAAATAAAACGCGATTGGTCAGATCGATCCACTGTGTCTCAATTGCTCGAATATGCTGCAGGTTACAAGGACTGTGGTTACGAGACCTTTAATCAGCTTGCCCAGGTATACCTGAAATGGTCTGGTGGAGAGTTAATCGACTAATTTAGGACTTTCGCTGAACGTCCGGAGTTTTCTTCAGGCGAACTCTGCAAGAAACAACGCGTCTTTATAGTCGCTCCCGATTCAGACAGCGGCCTCAAGAAGATAGTGGCTTGGTTACATAGCTACGGCGTTCCGATTCAGTTCGTGCCGTTTCGGCTGCTCGCCGATGACCAAAACATGCTGCGGTTCATCGATATTGATGGCGTGTGCGTATTCCGCCCCAATCCTGCCACTGATTCCGGCGCAAAGCTGCCACCCCCATAAGGGACCGGCAGGAGCGCTTTCGACGCGGTTTAACCGTCCGGTTATCGTGCCTGTCCTTATTCAACACGGGAGAGGTTTCGATGGCGGCAGAGAGGTTAGCCATGCGTCAAGTTCGGGAAGTACTGCGTCTGAAGTGGGAGTCCTGGGTCTCAGAAACCGCCGCCAGCCCGCATGCAGTCTGGCTTTAGCTTATCAGGAAGTTGAGTCAACTGCTTTTTCTAGGTTGAACGACCGCCAACAGCCGATGTTGCGGACACTCGGCTGCACAGTTTTCACCTGCGTTGACCGAAACTGCCAAGTCGGTACGTCCACGTGGGCCGGTACCCATGACATGGCGATACGTCGTTTCGCTGAGCGGCGCTTGTGGCAAGAGGAGCGTTTCCACCGCTACCCAATGCTGCGCGAAAACCGCATCAGCAAGCCCGCGCGTAAACCATTGAATGAATGGGAATTGGAATTTCGGGGCTGCGGACATTGACCCCGGTGCCACGGGCAGGGCGGAGAGAAGAATGGCCCGGAGAGAACGGAACTGGAACCGCCGTGGCGACACAAATTCGAAGTCCGCAGGACTCCGCGCCGACGCCCGTGAACACGCAGCGATAGGCAAAAAAATACCAACCGGAGAATTGGTTGGTATTTTTAAGTGGTGGAGGCGGCGGGAATCGAACCCGCGTCCGCAAGTCCTCCGCCGTCCGGCTCTACATGCATAGTCTGTCTTTGATTTAACTCACCGTTTCCCGGCAGACAGGAAACGCGGCAAGCTTAGCCTGCTACTTTTTAGCGCGAGTCCAACAGGCACGAACTCACACGATCCTGTGTGATCGACCTTCCTGTCCCGGCCCACAGGCGAAACGTAGGAGGAAGGTTAGCGGGGATTAAGCCGCTAAGGCGTAGTTGTCGTCGTTGGCAACTATAGTTTTGCAGCTTGTTTTACGAGGAACTCTGCACCTCGGCATGCCCCGGAGGTTTCGCGACCCACGTCGAAGCCGTGTCGCCCCCAATTAAAGCGGATATCTGTAGCCGACGGGAAAGAACACCAGTAGTCCATCCAAACCGCCGTATCAACAGTATAGCCTGACTGATACCATGTTGTCAGGAAGGTTAATGCGGATTGATCACCGGGATTTCAAGGCGCGCTGCGCTTCGCGGTCCTGCTCGCGTTCTTTAAGCGTCGCGCGCTTGTCGTGGAGCTGCTTGCCCTTGGCCAGACCGATCTCGAGTTTTGCCTTGCCGCGCTTCCAGTAAAGCGACAACGGAACGAGGGTGTAACCTCGGCGTTCTACGGATCCGATGAGGTGGCTGATTTCCTCAGCGTGCAACAGAAGCTTGCGGGTACGCGTTGGGTCGGCGCGTACATGGGTGGATGCCGAGGTCAGAGGCGAGATATGGGCGCCAAAGAGATATACCTGCCCATCCTTGACGATCACGTAGCTTTCTTTAAGCTGGGCTCGTCCCGCGCGCAGACTTTTCACTTCCCATCCCTCGAGCGCGAGGCCGGCCTCGTACTTGCTTTCAATGAAATAGTCGTGCCATGCCTTCTTGTTCTGGGCGATGGAACTGGGGGCGGGCTTGTCCGTCTTCTTGGCCATACAGGTCTTGGCGGGGCGATATCGGTGCTGGATGTCGTCTTATAATAACAGGTAACATGCGCCTTTTTTCACGGCGGACCACCGAGCAGCGAAAAGAATGGCCAGAATAAAAGCCACCAAGTCTGTGCACGGCCTGTGGTCGTCGTCCGGCACGTTTGTACTTGCCGCAGCGGGATTCACGATTGGCCTTAACAACATCTGGCAGTTTCCCTACCACGCGGTGCAATACGGTGGCGGCGCGTTCATAGTCATCTACGCCATCTTCGTGTTTTTGCTGGGACTTCCGCTTATGGTGGGGGAACTGATGCTGGGTCGTCTGGGGCGTCTGTCGCCAGTCAATACCATTCGCGACCTGATCCGCCGCGCCCGGCTTTCGCATGGGTGGCTTTGGTTGGGAGCACTGAGTGTCTTATCGGGGTTTCTGGTCCTGTCCTACTACAGCGTCATCGCGGGCTGGCTGCTGGCCTATGTCGCACGCTCGGCCGGTGGTGTGTTGAACGGCCTCAATGCCGACAGTGCCGCAAGTACCTTCTCAGCATTCGTCGACGACCCGGAAAAGCAGCTGTTCTGGCACAGCCTTTTCATGGTGATGACGATGGCAGCCGTTGCGCGCGGCGTGCGCCACGGACTCGAAGCTGTAACCAGAATCATTGTGCCTGTGCTGCTGGTCCTGTTGATACTGCTCGCTGTCTACGCCGCCGTCGTAGGCGATATCGTCCACTGCGTCGACTATTTTTTCGTGCCGAATTTCCTGAAGCTCTCCGGCAGAGGCGTGCTGACCGCCCTGGGAGATGCCTTTTTCAGCCTCGGCCTCGGTGTCGGAGTAATGATGATGTACGGCGCCTATTTGCCGGCCCACACTTCGATTGCGCGGGCTGCAGCGCTTGTGGTGCTGATAGATACGGTCACTGCCATTGTTGCCGGCGTGGCTGTCCTGCCGGTGCTTTATTCCGGTGGTGGCACGCCGGCCGAGGGGCCCGCGCTGGCCTTCCGCGCCCTGACGGTTTCCTTCGACGCTTTGCCGCTTGGCGGCTTGATGCGGCTCGTATTCTTTGTGTTGCTTGTCCTGGTTGCCTGGACATCGAGCATTGCGCTTGCCGAGCCGGTAGTAGCGTGGTTGATTGAGAGCCGCGGCATGAACCGGGCGCGGGCCAGTATCGTCAGTGGCCTATGCGCCTGGTTTCTCGGGATCATCACGATCCTGTCGTTTAACCAGTGGAAATTCTCCTTTCATCTGTTCGGCGTTACCAAGTCACTCGGCCTGTTCGATGTCATGGAAATACTGACGTCGAGCATCCTGATGCCTGTCACCGGCATGCTGGCTGCGATCTTTTCCGCCTGGGGGCTTTCGACTGTGATGACACGCGAAACTCTGGCGATGCGATCGCAATGCACCTATGACGCGTGGCTGTGGTTGACACGTCTGGCGGTGCCGGCGTGGCTGCTGACTGTGTTTTTTAACATGCGCATTTTCCAGTGACGACCGTTCACAAGTCGGCTCTGGTTCCGTACAGTGCACGCGAGATGTATGCGCTCGTGGCGGATATCGAGTCCTACCCGAAGTTTCTTCCGTGGTGCAGCGGGACCCGCATTCTTGCGCACGCAGAAGGCACGGTGACGGCCGCAATCGATATCGACTACAGCGGGGTGCGCAAGACCTTTACCACGAGTAACCACGGCCGCGCCGACGAGATCATGGAGATGCGCCTGGTGCAGGGGCCATTCAGGCATCTTCTCGGTTACTGGCGGTTCACTGCGCTGGAAGACAGCGCCTGCAAGGTCACCTTCGATCTCGACTTCGAATTTTCCAGCAAGTTGCTGGCGCTTGTCGTCGGGCCGGTGTTTCAGCGCATTGCGAACGGAATGGTCGACAGTTTTCGCCAGCGCGCGGCAGAGCTCTATGGCAAACGCTGAGCGCGTATGCGTCGAGGTGGCCTATGCCACGCCCGCGGAGCAGGTAGTCATTCCGGTCGAAGTCGCTCCGGGCACGATCGTGGAAGCGGCAATTTACCAAAGTGGAATTCTCAAACGCTTCCCGGAGATCGATCTATCATCGAGTCCGGTCGGCATCTTCGGGGCTAAGGCGGGTCTTGCCGATGCGGTGCGGGATGGCCAGCGGATTGAAATCTACCGGGCGCTGCGCGCTGATCCGAAGACGCTACGGCGTCTGCGCGCGCGCTCGGACCGAAAGATAAGGCCTTGAGCTTCGCAATCGCTGCCGTATGTCATGACCCTGATCATGCCGGCAACGCGGGCACCACGGTTTGTTTACGGTTTAGTGCGACTGCCGGGTGTCAAAGATTCCGCGGCTGCATGGGATAACCTGCGAAGGGCAGAGGGAGCTCGACATCGACCGGCTCGATTGGCCGCCCGCGAAACCGGGTATTGGACTTTCTCCGGCTTGTTCGAGCCGCGTATCCGCCTGCAAACTCCGTCGTCAGGAGCTGCGACCGGAAGAATCCGGAGGGTTGGTCGGGACGGCGGCCTTGAGATTCGCAGGCGCGAGATCGCCGCTTGCGCTCAAAAGCGTGTCATTGCTGAAAAACAGTGCCATGTGGTGCTGCACTGCCGGTCCGCCATCCTTGCTGAGAGAATAGAAGTAATCCCAGCGGTCAGGGTGAAAGGGGTCCATAACAAGTGGCGTGCCAAGTACGAACCGCACCTGGCGCCGGGTCATACCGGGCTTCAGCATCGCAACCATGGTCGGGGTCACGATGTTGCCTTGCGGGATATCCACCCGGTACATGGTAAAGCAGCCCGCTAGCATGCTGGCAATGATCAACAGCAGGCCGATGGTAGCGATTCTCATTTTGGATTTGCCGAAACAGTGATATAAACTCCCCGCATGATAGCCCAGCCCGCCGATTTAATCATCCGCGGACAGGGTTTCCGGTGTCTCCAGGGAACAGCAATGTCGGACAGCAGCAATCTCAAGAAGGCGGGACTCAAGGCGACGCTTCCGCGGCTGAAGATCCTCAGCATCCTGGAAGAGGCCAAGGTGCGCCACATGTCCGCAGAAGATGTCTACAAGTCTCTGCTTGAGGCAGGCGAGGAAGTGGGCCTGGCGACGGTTTATCGCGTCCTCACGCAGTTTGAGACCGCGGGTCTCGTGATTCGACACAACTTCGAAGGAGGGCGGTCGGTCTTCGAGCTGAACCAGGGGCATCATCACGATCACATGGTTTGCGTAGAGTGCGGCAAGGTTTTCGAATTCTATGATCCGGCCATCGAGGAACGCCAGCGCAAGGTCGCAGAGAAGGCCGGTTTTGTCATGGAGGAGCATTCCCTTTACATGTACGGGATCTGCGACGGTATGAAACGCAACGGTGTCTGCTCGAAGAAGGGCAAATAGCCGGTTCTCCCGGCGCGCAGCGCCTGTCTATCCGAACCGGTTGTCCTCGCAGTCAATTTCACGCCAGCCGAAAGAGTAAATTTCCGCAAGGCGTTTCGCATTTTTCGGCAATGTTCCCGGATTCAGAACCGGCGTGTGTCCGGGTGCGGCAGTTGTTCCTTGCCTGCTGGTGCTGTTGTGCCCGCGATCAGGTGGGTCCCTTCAGCTCAAGCAGCACCGCCACTTCGTCGCAGTTGTTGTATTTATAGCACTTGACGCACACAGACCAGACTTTCTCCGGAAGCGAACCCATGGACACGGTTTTGAAGCCAAGCCTGTGGAAGAACTCCGGCACATAGGTAAGGGCCATCACACGGCGCAGGCCGATATTGCGGGCCTCGGCAACGATGCGCTGTACCATGAGGCGACCGAGGCCCTGGCGTTCGTGGCCTTCGTCTACCACGAGACTTCGAACCTCGCCAAGATCCTCCGTGAATATCTCAAGCGCACCGATTGCGACAACCTTGCCGTCAATTTCGATCACGAAGAAATCGCGCAGGTGCCGATAAAGCTCGCTCATTGTGCGCGGAAGCAGGTTGCCTTTGGTCGCGTAGATCTCAAGCAGGTGATGGATAGTGGGAACGTCGGCAATGGCTGCCGCACGGATATGCGGCGCGTCGCCATCCGCCGCCTGGCGCGCGACTCCGACTGGCGCAATTTCCGGATGGTCAGACTGATGCACGGTTGAGCATGTCCGAAGCGAGTGCCAGAGTCTGACGCGTGATTTCAACACCCCCGAGCATGCGCGCAATTTCGTTTATGCGTTCCTTGTCGGGCAGTGGTGCGATCTGGGTGATGGTCGCCCCGTCCAGGGTGCGCTTGCTGACCTGCATATGCTGATCGCCCTGGGCCGCCACCTGCGGAAGATGGGTGATGCAAAGGACCTGGCGCTGCGTGCCGAGCGTGCGCAGCTGCAGGCCGACTACCTCGGCCACACCGCCGCCTATGCCGACGTCGACCTCGTCAAATATGAGCGTGGGTACGCGGCCGACGCGCGCAGTTGCAACCTGCAGCGCGAGGCTGATGCGTGACAACTCGCCACCCGAGGCTACCTTGTTGAGCGGTTTCAGTGTCTGGCCGGGATTCGTGCTGACCAGAAATTCGATGCGTTCAAGGCCGGCACTTCCAGCCTCGCGTTCGTCAAGCTCGATCAGGCCCGGCTCGAAGGTTCCTCCCGACATCCCGAGATCCGGCATTTGGCCGCTGACCTCGCGTGCAAGCCGTTTCGCGGCGGAGCGGCGTTTGGTCGACACGGTTCTGGCAACCTCGAGGTAGGCTGTGCGCGCTGCCACCAGTTCGCGATCGAGTGTTTCCAGATTGGTGTCGAGGTTTTCTATGTCGTCGAGTTCAGTGGCAAGCCGCTGCAGCACCTCAGGCAGCTCCTCCGGGCGCACGCGGTGCTTGCGCGCCAGGTCATGGGCCGCAGCCATGCGCTGGTCAATCCACTGGAGACGCTGCGGATCGAGATCGAGGTCGTCCAGGTACTGGTGCAGCTGGCTCGCGGCCTCGTCCACCTGTATCGCAGCTTCGTTGAGCAGGGTGGTAATACTGCTCAGCCGCGGGTCATATTCGCTAAGCGCTTCCAGACGGTGGATGGACTGCGCCAGGGTGCGCGACGCTGCAATCTCATCATCATCGTACAGCGAATTGGCTGCTTCCTGAACGCCTTGCAGCAGTTCGCTCGCATTGGCCAGGCGCGCGTGTTCTTCCTCGAGCTGCGGGATCTCGTCGGCACCGAGATCAAGAGCGCGCAGTTCGTTGACCTGGTAACGCAGCAACTCGAGGCGCGCGGATCGATCTGCACCTTCGCGGCTCAGGGCATCGCGCCGTGCCTGCAGCGATTTTAGCCGGTCGTAGCGATCCGCCAGTAGCGAAATTTCGGCGCTGAGACCGGCATAGTCATCAAGTACCTGGCGCTGGACGTCGCGTTTCAGCAAAGACTGGTGCTCGTGCTGCCCGTGAATATCGACCAGGAATTCGCCAAGCTCTCGCAGCATCTGGATAGGCACCGGCCGCCCATTAATGTAGGCCTTGGACGGTTTTCCGGTTTCCACCACGCGCCGCAGTACGCACTCCTTGTCGCTGAACAGGTCATGAGCCTCGAGCCAGCGTGCTGCGTCGTGTTGCGGCTCAAGGTCAAACGACGCCGAAACCTCGCTGCGCTCGCAACCCTGGCGTATCACTCCCGTTTCGGCACGCTCGCCGAGTGCAAGCGCAAGCGCGTCAATCAAAATTGATTTGCCCGCGCCGGTCTCGCCGGTGACGACGGTAAGCCCCGGCTCCAGTTCGAGTTCGAGCTTGTGAACGATGGCGAAATCGCGAATGTACAGTTGGCGCAGCATGTCAGAATTTCTCGCCCCAGCGCAGTTTTGTGCGCAGCACGTCGTAGTGACTGCGGTCAGACGGATGTATCAGGGTTACCGGATCGTCGGCGCGGCACACCCGTATGCGGTCGTTGTCCTGCAACGCATGTCCCATCTGGCCATCGAATGTCAGATACGCGTTTTGGTTGCTGGCATTGGTCATTGCGATTTCGACGCGACTGTCGCTGCTGATGGCGACCGGCCGGTTGCTCAAAGTGTGCGGACAGATCGGCACGAGCGCAAGTGCCGGCAGCGTCGGATGCAGAATCGGGCCGCCGGCTGAAAGCGCGTAGGCTGTCGAGCCAGTGGGTGTCGCGACGATGATGCCATCTGCGCGCGTGCTGCTCACGAACTCGCCGTCCACCAGCACCTCGAATTCGATGAGGCGTGCGAGCTGACCTTTGTTGACAACCACGTCGTTAAGCGCGCTGGCAGTGTGCACGACACGACCTTCGCGCAGCAGCTCGACCTTGAGCAGAATTCTTTCCTCGCTCCGGAAGTCGCCATCGAGGACCTTGGCGAGGCGTTCGAGCATGCTGTCTTTCGGGATGTCGGTGAGGAAACCAAGCCGCCCGAGGTTTATGCCAATCAGCGGCACCCTGTGTACGGCGAGCTGGCGCGCAACGTGCAGCATGGTACCGTCGCCGCCAACTACAATGGCCAGGTCGATCTCGACTCCGATTGCGGCGGCGGATAAAGAGCGTGCCTGTGCTGATGTGAACAGACCGGCAGCCGTCTCTTCCAGCGCCACATTCAGTTTGCGGTCGCGCAGGAACGCGCCAAGGCGGCTGATGACTTCTTCAACACTCTTGTCTCCGTATTTGCCGAAAAGTCCAACGGTCCGGATAGCGCTGGTCTTGATGGAGTTGTGAGCTGGCATTGATTCAGGTCCGATTCCAGGCCGATAAGCTAACATGGGGCGGCACCGCGGCCAAAACCGGCGCAGGTCTCAACCTTTAGAAAATCACCTATAGGACCACATTGGCCACCTTGCGGGGCGATCTCCGGCGCAATTACCGGCATCGGCCAGCGTAATGTGTTGACAGGCAGCAACCGGATTGATAGCGTGCCTTTAGCACTCAGGTAACCAGAGTGCCAAAGCGGAGTCGCAAGAGTGCAAATGGCTTTAACCCCACGGGCGGAGGTTCTGCTTAAGGCGCTGATCGAGAAATATATTTCAGACGGTCAGCCGGTCGGATCCCGTACTCTTTCGAAACACGCCGGACTCGATCTCAGCCCCGCGACAATACGCAATGTGATGGCCGATCTCGAGGATATGGGGCTCATTTGCTCTCCCCACACTTCGGCCGGCCGGATTCCGACGCCGCTTGGTTACCGTATATTTGTGGACACCCTGCTCAAGGTGCGCCCGGTCGACAGCATCGAAGTGCGCCGCATGGTGGATGAGCTGTCCCACGACGGTGATCCCATGCATCTCATGGAATCCGCCTCGACCCTGCTTTCCCAGGTGACCAAGCTCGCGGGAATTGTGCTGGTACCGCGCCAGGAAGAAGAGTTCCGCCAGATAGAATTTCTGTCGCTGTCCTCCGCAAACCGCGTGCTGGTGATTCTGGTGACCCGTAATGGCAGGGTGCATAACCGCGTGATTCATACGGATCGGCGCTATTCAGCAGCAGAACTCGTTGAAGCGGCGAATTATTTCAATGACACCTATTCCGGTCGCCCGCTGGCTGCCGTGCGACGCATTTTGCTCCAGGATTTGCAGCGCGATGGTGACGCGGTTCAGCTCGCTGTGAGAAATGCCACGGACATGGCGCGCCAGATATTCACCAATGAAGACAGCTCACGGCCGGATCTGGTTGTCAGCGGAGAGACGAATCTTCTTAAGATCCCGGACCTTGGGGACATCGAGAAGCTGCGCAAGCTCTTTGATTCCTTCAGCACCAAGCGCGATCTGCTGCATCTGCTCGATCAGAGTATGCGCGCCGAGTGCGTGCAGATTTTCATCGGCGGCGAAACCGGCCACCAGGCGCTGGAAGAATGCAGTGTCGTGATGGCGCCGTACCAGATTGACGGCATCATCGTCGGGACTCTCGGCGTCATCGGTCCGACACGCATGGATTACGACCAGGTTATTTCGGTTGTGGATGTCACCGCGCGCCTGCTCGGCGGTGCCCTGAGCCTGGAAGGCCGCTGATCGGTGCCGGAGCAGTTGAAAGTGCGCTTACCGACCCCATTGATCCCGGACTATAATGGCCAACCACCAGGTTAAACCCAGCTTTCATGGAGATAGAGTGCAGACATGACCCGCAAAGTACCTGTTGAATCCGATTATCCGGCCGACGCCAGTTCCGGTGCGAACGGGACGGCGCCGGCGTCGAGCGCCCAAAACGCGCCGGAAATTGCGAATCTGATGGCCGAGCTTGACGCCGCCCGCAATCAGGCCACGGAAAATCTGGACAAGTTCCTGCGTGCCAAGGCGGAGACGGAAAATGTCCGGCGTCGGTCAGAAGTGGATGTTGCCAATGCTCATAAGTACGGAATCGAGCGCTTCGCCCTGGAGATGCTGGCCGTCAAGGACAGTCTGGAGCGGGCACGTGCAATGGATCTGACAAAAAACACCGAAGGCGATGCGGGACGGCTGGTCGTGCAGCAGATGCTGGAAGGCCTGGAGCTTACTCTGAAGCTCATGGACAACATTTTCCAGAAGTTCGCGCTGACGATTGTCGAGCCCAAAAAGGGTGACAAATTCGACCCCGAACGCCATCAGGCCATGACCATGATTGAATCCGACGATGTGCCGGCCAACCACGTGTTGTCGACGGTGCAGCACGGTTACCTTTTACACGATCGCCTGCTGCGTCCGGCCATGGTGGTGGTCGCCAAAGCCAGGTAAACAGTAAACATAAGAAAACCGCTTGAAAAGTGTCGCCTTACCCCCACCTAGGTAGCTTAAGGCGCGACTTTCTCATGTGAAATATAAGGTTATTACGAGGACAGGAAAATGGCAAAGATTATCGGCATCGATTTAGGTACTACCAACTCCTGCGTGGCCGTCATGGAAGGAGGCAAGCCGCGCGTCATCGAGAACAGCGAGGGCGATCGCACGACGCCTTCAATCGTCGCATATACGACGGATAATGAGGTTGTCGTCGGCCAGGTTGCAAAGCGCCAGGCGATTACGAACCCTGCCAACACCCTGTATGCGGTGAAACGCCTTATAGGTCGCAAATTTGAAGATGAGGTGGTTCAGCGCGACATAAAGATGGTGCCTTACAAGATCGCGAAGGCAAAGAATGGCGATGCCTGGGTCGACGTCAAAGGCAAATCAATGGCGCCGCCCGAGATTTCGGCGCGTGTGCTGCAGAAAATGAAAAAAACCGCCGAGGATTATCTTGGCGAGGAAGTGACTGAGGCGGTAATTACCGTTCCGGCCTACTTCAACGATTCCCAGCGCCAGGCCACCAAGGATGCGGGCAAGATTGCCGGTCTCGAGGTCAAGCGTATTATCAACGAGCCGACCGCGGCGGCACTCGCGTTCGGCATGGACAAGAAGGAAGGCGATCGCAAGATTGCGGTGTACGATCTGGGCGGGGGCACCTTCGACATTTCGATTATCGAAATCGCCGAAGTCGACAAGGAGCACCAGTTCGAGGTTCTTTCTACCAACGGTGACACTTTTCTCGGTGGCGAAGATTTCGACAAACGCGTCATTGATTATCTCGTCGATGAATTCCGCAAGGATAACGGGGTCGACCTGCACAAGGATCCGCTTGCGCTGCAGCGCCTGAAGGACGCCGCGGAAAAGGCAAAGATCGAACTGTCGTCAAGCCAGCAGACGGACGTGAATCTGCCGTATATCACAGCCGATGCGAGCGGTCCCAAGCATCTCAATATCAAACTCACCCGCGCCAAGCTGGAAAGCCTCGTGGAAGACCTGATTATCCGCACGATCGAGCCCTGCAAGATCGCGATCAAGGATGCGGGTCTCAATGCGAGCGAGATTGATGATGTGATCCTTGTGGGTGGCCAGACGCGCATGCCCAAGGTACAGGAGGCAGTGAAGAATTTCTTCGGCAAGGAGCCACGCAAGGACGTGAATCCCGATGAGGCTGTGGCCGTGGGCGCCGCGATCCAGGGCGGCGTGCTGGCGGGCGAGGTCAAGGATGTTCTTCTCCTCGACGTGACGCCGCTGTCTCTCGGTATCGAGACAATGGGCGGTGTAATGACCAAGCTCATTCAGAAGAACACGACGATTCCGACCAAGGCTTCGCAGACTTTTTCGACTGCCGATGACAATCAGACGGCGGTGACCGTGCATGTACTGCAGGGCGAGCGCGAGATGGCGGCCGGAAACAAGTCTCTCGGTCGCTTTGACCTGAGTGATATTCCGCCGGCGCCGCGCGGCATGCCGCAGATCGAAGTGACGTTCGACATCGATGCCAACGGGATACTGCATGTATCCGCCAAGGACAAGGCGACGGGCAAGGAAAACAAGATCGTGATCAAGTCGAGTTCCGGCCTTTCCGAAGGCGAGATCAACCGCATGGTCCAGGATGCCGAAGCGCATGCGGAGGAAGACCGCAAGGCGCATGAGCTTGTCGACGTGCGCAATCGCGCGGATGGCCTGATTCACAGCGTAAACAAGTCCATGAAGGAGATGGGCGAGAAAATTCCGGCAGCGGACAAGGAGAAAATCGAGGCGGCGATCAAGGATCTCGAGTCGGTCATAAAGAGCGACGACAAGGATGCCATCGACAGCAAGTCGCAGGTGCTGGCGGAAGCGAGTCACAAGCTTGCCGAGCAGATGTACAGCCAGGCTGATGCCGGTGCCGGGCCTCAGGGTGCCGAGACGGCCGGTGCCAGCGCGGATTCGTCCCGCGCCGGAGCCAAGGAAAACGTCGTCGATGCCGAATTCGAGGAAGTGAAGGAAGGCAAGGGCAAGAAGTAATCAGCATTTCCGGCAGCGCCGGCAAGACCGGTTGCGCAAAGGCACTGTGGCCAGACTATCGATTTCGCCACGGTGCCTTTTGGTGTGTGCATCGTTGATGGCGGCCGGCCTGGCGCTGCCGGCGGTCAGGACTGTTTGGAAAATCGCATATTGATTAAGGGCAGGGTTACTGGCTAGAACAGACCATGGCGAAACGTGATTACTATGAAGTGCTGGGTGTGCAACGCAATGCGTCCGACGCGGAGGTAAAAAAGGCCTACCGCCGGCTCGCGATGAAGCACCACCCGGACCGGAACCCCGAAAGCAAGGACGCGGAAGGCAGCTTCAAGGAGGCAAAGGAAGCCTACGAAATCCTGAGTGACGGGCAAAAGCGCGCGGCCTATGATCAGTTCGGTCATGCCGGTGTTGACCCGAACGCCGCCGCCGGGCGCGGAGGCGGTCAATACGGTGCCGGCGCGGGGTTTGCCGACATATTCGGAGATGTTTTCGGAGACATATTCGGCGGCGGTGGCGCGCGTGCGCGCGGCAGCCAGGTTTTCCGCGGCAGCGATCTTCGCTATAACCTCGAGCTCAGTCTTGAAGAAGCAGTACGCGGAACCGAGATGCGCATACGTGTACCGGCGCTTGAAGCCTGTGAGACCTGTCATGGGTCCGGTGCGCGGCCGGGAACTTCCGCTACCACCTGTGCGACCTGTGGTGGCCACGGCCAGGTGCGAATGCAGCAGGGGTTTTTCTCCATCCAGCAGACCTGTCCGAACTGTCGTGGCAGTGGCAAGGTCATCAGTTCGCCGTGTATCGAGTGCCACGGACAGGGTCGGATAAAGAATACGAAGACGCTGTCGGTAAAGGTGCCGGCCGGCGTTGATGAAGGCGACCAGATCCGGCTCGCGGGTGAGGGTGAAATCGGCGAGAACGGCGGTCCGGCAGGCGATCTGTATGTTCAGATACATCTGAAGCCGCATCCGCTTTTCAAGCGTGACGGTGACGATCTGCACTGCGAAATGCCTGTCAGCTTTGCCATTGCCACAGTCGGTGGCGATGTCGAAATACCGACCCTGGACGGGCGCGCATCGCTCAAGATTCCCCCCGGCACGCAGACCGACAAGGTCTTTCGTCTGCGCTCCAAGGGTGTGACAAATGTCCGGACCGGGCATATGGGCGATCTGTACTGCCATACCAGTGTCGAGACACCGGTCAATCTGACCAAGCGCCAGAAGGAATTGCTGGAAGAATTCGACGTATTGGTTCGCGCTGGCGGCGCACGTCACAATCCTCGCGAGCAATCTTGGATGGACAAGATCAAGAGTTTTCTCGGTTAGCATCAGGCCCGGACGCGCCCGGAATAAACCGGCCGGCCCGGCACGTTCTTATTTTTGCATGCCCCGGATTAATGGCGAGAATGAATGCGGGAAATGCCTGTCAAAACAAATAATGCGAGGCGCAGCCTATGGCAAACTGGCACAAATTTCCCGATTTCATAAGCGGCAAGCGGCGCCGGCTTCTGGGCAGTCTGGCTGCTGTCGGCGGACTTGCCGTAATGGGGCAGGCGCCGGTAGCGACCGCCCAGACAGCCGGATCCGCGGACAAGGAACTGCGCTTTCCGGGCGACCCTCCGGAAAACTTCCTCGTCTACCAGTTCAACAAGTCCGACAATGCTTACCAGAAGCACGTGCTGTTCTCGGCCGGGGCGGTATTGAGAAAATACGGCGACAACATCAAGATCGTTATCACTGCATTCGGCCCCGGAATTCACATTCTGCTCAAGAAGCCGCAGCGTCCGGTGTCGAAAATCGTCCACGATACAGTGAGCAGCCTCAGTGATTACGGCGTCGAATTCCATGCCTGCGGCAACACTTTGACGACCCTCAATCTTACCCGGAAGGATATTGTGCCTTTTGCCAAGTATGTCGATGTGGGCGCAGCCGACCTCATGGAACTGCAAAAACACGGCTACGCTTACGTAAGCTGGTAATCAAAGCGTGTGACGCGGATTGATCCAGTCAGGCGCAAGTGAAAGGTTCCGGCGGATTGCGCGTCTAATGTACAGGTAAGGGCTCAGGGCCGGGGCCTTCCGGGAACTCCTCCCGGAGGCGCGGTCAAACTTCAGAGCTTTCGCCATTTCGCTGTGCCACGCTTGAGGTTCAGGCATGCTCATCAGAAAACCCGCAGAAATCCGGCCGTCAGAAATCACTGACCAGGATCTGTACAGGGATCGTCGCAGGTTTCTCGCTGCCGCCTCGGTCATGGCCGCAGGCCTGTCAATAAGACCGGCCCTTGCAGCCGATGCACCCGCGGGTCTCGCCAGCCTGCCGATAGCACGCAAGAGCCCATTCAGCACAAGCGAAAAGATGACCTCTTATGAGGACATCACCCATTACAACAACTTCTATGAATTCGGCACGGACAAATACTCGCCTGCGACCGAAGCCGCAAGTCTTGTCACCCGGCCCTGGACGGTGACGGTAGACGGCGAAGTGAAGCGGCCAAAGGTATTCGCGATTGATGAGCTGATCAAGGCGAATCCTCTGGAGGAACGCATTTATCGTCTGCGCTGCGTGGAAGGCTGGTCAATGGTTATTCCCTGGGTGGGATTTCCCCTGGAACGGCTCATTCGTCAGGCGCAACCGACCGGCAATGCGAAGTTTGTCGAGTTCGTGACTCTGTCCAATCCGGCCGAGATGCCCGGCCAGCATTCGGATGTGCTGGACTGGCCGTACGTGGAAGGGCTTCGCATGGACGAGGCAATGAATCCGCTCACGCTGCTGGCGGTCGGTCTCTATGGCCGGGTATTGCCCAATCAGGACGGCGCACCAATACGCCTGGTCGTGCCCTGGAAGTACGGCTTCAAGAGCATCAAGTCGATCGTGCATATCCGTTTTGTCGAGAAGCAGCCGATGACGACCTGGGCCAAGGCTGTGCCAAGCGAATACGGTTTCTATTCCAACGTCAATCCGAATGTCGACCACCCGCGCTGGAGCCAGGCGCGCGAGCGCCGCATCGGGGATTTCCTGAAGCGGCCTACACTGATGTTCAACGGCTACGGCGATCAGGTTGCGCAGCTATATCGCGGCATGGATCTGCGCAAGTACTTCTGACGCCCCATGTCGCCCACGCTCATTCTCCGGCTGAAGCGCGCGTTCTTAGCAGTCGGCCTGCTACCGCTGGCGGCGCTCGGGTTGCGCGCGTATCGCAACGGACTTGGCGCCAATCCGATTGCGGTGATTACTCACTCGACCGGCACCTGGACACTGGTTTTCCTGCTGATTACTCTCAGCGTGACGCCACTGCGCAAGCTGACGGGTTTTCATTCGCTGCTGCGGTTTCGGCGCATGCTGGGACTCTATGCGTTTTTCTACGCCTGCCTGCATTTTCTCACCTACGTCTGGCTCGACCAGTTTTTTGACTGGCATGCCATGCTCAAGGATATCGCGAAGCGTCCATTCATCACCGTCGGATTTGCCGCCTTTGTGATGCTGGTCCCGCTGGCAGTGACATCCACCAACGCCATGGTCCGCCGTCTGGGCGCGAAGCGCTGGCAGGCACTGCACCGGCTGGTCTACATCATCGCGATCGGCGGCGTGCTGCATTATCTTTGGCTCGTCAAGAAGGACATCACGCAGCCCGTGATCTATGGCGTAATTCTGGCATGTCTGCTGGGATTCCGCGTCATTGCCGCACTGGCGCGCCCGGCGTCTTCGCCAAAGCCGCTGCGTCCGGCCACTGCCATCCGCGGTACGAAGTTCTCCGCGGATGGCAGCGGCTAGTCGCCCGCCGGGGTGATGGAGAACTCGAGAACGCGATTCATGGAGGTGAGCGCTTCGGAAAGCCTGCGCGAATTTCCCCGGTCGCGGCTGCGAATGACCATCTGATATTCGAATACCTTGCCTGCCCCAATCAGGTTGTAGCTCAGGTTGGCCACCGTGAAGCCGTGTTCGGAAATGATTCCGCGCAATACCGTTTCGGAAGGCGTGTCGTCGCGCGCGAAGCGCACGCTCAGGCGGCCGTAGTACAGCGCCGGCATGATCATTTCAATCCAGCGGAACAGGGAGAGAGTGCCGAGGGTGAGGAATGTGGCAACTGCGGCCGGAAAGTAGAATCCGATGCCGATGAGAATGCCTATTGCTGCGGTTATCCATATGGATGCAGCAGTGGTGAGTCCGCGTACCGTCAACCCTTCCTTGATGATGACTCCGGCGCCGAGGAAGCCGATGCCTGTCATGATGCCCTGCGCCATGCGCGTCGGGTCGACGCTCATGGATTCCCTGTGCCCGCCGTCGAGCCCTGCCCAGTTGTATGCCGTAAGCAGCATGAGCAGCGTGGATGCGACACACACCAGGCTGTGAGTCCGGAATCCGGCCGGACGTCCGTGGTAGGTGCGCTCGAGGCCGATCATGGCGCCGGCCACGAGTGCCAGACAAAGATGCAGCAGTACTACAAGATTTTCTTTCTCCATGTATTAATTATTAGTACATTTGACGCACATTTGCCGCGCGCTGTGTGCTGGCAGCGGCTCTCGCCGCCTGGACGAATGTCTTGTTCCTGGAATGGCGTTATACCCTGGTGATGACGGGCGTCACCCTGCCAGGCCGTTGAGATAAGGGGTCATATGACAAGAATCGCAATTTCCGGCTCTGCCGGGCGCATGGGCCGGAGTCTGATCGAGGCCTGCCACGCAGGGGAACAGATGGAGCTTTCGGTTGCCCTGGATCACGCGGGCAGCAAGGTAATCGGCATGGACGCAGGCGAGCTCGTCGGTGTTGGCCGGCTCGGCGTCACGGTAGCGAATGATCTCAGCGCGGTGCTGGACCGGTTCGACGTATTGATCGACTTTACTCGCCCTGAGGCGACCCTGAGCTATCTCGACCTGTGCCGCCGTAGCGGCAAGAAGATGGTGATCGGCACTACCGGTTTCGATGACGCCGGCAAACGCCGGATTGAGGCCGCCGCCAGCGAAACTGCGATCGTGTTCGCGCCGAACATGAGTGTCGGCGTGAATGTGTGTTTCCGCCTTCTCGATATCGCCGCGCGCGTGCTCGGAGAAGAGGTCGATATCGAGATCATCGAGGCGCACCATCGGCACAAGGTGGATGCGCCTTCCGGCACCGCGCTGCGGATGGGCGAGGTGGTGGCTGCGGCGCTCGGGCGCAAGCTTGAGGATTGCGCGGTCTACGGCCGTCAGGGGGTAACCGGCGAGCGGGCGCGGCAGACCATTGGTTTTTCCACCGTGCGTGGCGGGGATATCGTGGGCGAGCATACCGTGCTTTTTGCGGGAGCAGGGGAGCGGGTCGAAATCACGCATAAGGCATCCAGCCGCACAAACTTCGCCCATGGCGCGCTGCGTGCTGCGCTGTGGCTTAAGGAGCGTGATACCGGTTTGTTCGACATGCAGGATGTACTCGGCCTGCGCTGACCCGATCCGGGAAAGACCTTGTTGGGACGGGGTCGGCAGTCCTGAAAAGTGGCACGTTTCTGCGTATCTCCGCACCTCACGGCCCCTTGCTGCGGCGAAAACGCCAGACTGTGTTAGCATTGCAGCATCTATCACTGGGTGCGCCGAAATGCAGTGCCGGGCACGGTGATTTCCCGGCATGATTTTTTGAGACGGAAAAGGGCACAGGGAGTCATTCTTCATCCTGGCGCAGGTACCGGCGTTTGCGCCATAATTGATCAGGCAGCTCGCCGTTTTTTACCGCCAGCATGCCGTTTACTTGAGAAGGCACTTTTGTCGCAGAAATACAAACGCTGGGCGGAGTCGAAGGGACACTTCGTCGTCGAGAAGCGCTATGACCTGTGGGAATGGGTCTTGAGCACCGCTATCGTGGGCGGTCTGCTCGGCGTCTTGTACTTCAGCCTTTCCGGACGCGTGTTCCTGCCGCTGTTGCATGCCATAGACGGGCGCCACTGGTTGCGGATGATCGCGCGTCCAAGCCTCATCTGGCTTTTGGTCGGCACGGTATTTCTGGTTTTCCGCACTTTTCTCTGGTTCCGCTATCGTGCCTTCAGTCCGGTGTCCGCGGACACTGCCCCGGTACTTACCGTGATCATCCCGGCCTATAACGAGGGAGCAATGGTCGGCAAATCGATCGATTCCGTCGTGGCCGCCGACTACCCCCGCGATCGTCTCGAAGTCCTGATTGTGGACGACGGCAGCAAGGACGATACCTGGGAGTATATTGAGAGCGCAGCGGCGCGTCATGCAGGCATTGTGACTGCGCTGCGCTTTGACAGGAACCGCGGCAAGCGCGCGGCGCTCGAATCCGGTTTCCGCCGGGCGCGCGGGGAAATCGTCGTGACGATCGATTCCGACAGCGTGATAGACCGGGAGACACTGCTCGCGATCGCAGGCCCGTTCCGGGATCCCAGAGTTGGCGCGGTTGCCGGCAAGGTCGCAGTCTACAACCGCCATCAGGGCCTGATACCGCGCATGCTGCATGTGCGCTACATACTTTCTTTTGATCTGCTGCGTGCCGTGCAATCGACCTATGGTACGGTGTACTGCTGTCCCGGCGCACTTGCCGCGTACCGCGTTTCGGCCCTGCGCGAGGTGCTGGAGGATTGGGTGCGGCAGACTTTTCTCGGCGTACCCTGTACCTACGGCGAGGACCGTGCGCTGACGAACTACATCCTGGGACGCGGGTACGACACGGTATATCAGCGCAGCGCGGTTGTTCACACGATGGTGCCGCTCACCTATTCGAAGCTCTGCAAGATGTATCTGCGCTGGGACCGGAGCTACGTTCGCGAAGAAATCCGTTTTGCAGGCATCGTCTGGAAGCGTCCGCCGGTTGCGCGCATCATTGCGATTGTAGATGCCGTGATCACCAATCTGCGCTACCCGCTCGGCTATGCGACACTGGCGGCGCTGATTGCGCTATCGATGAGCGATCCGATGACAATCGTTCGGGTGCTGCTCGTCATGGCGGCCATGACAACTCTCAACATGCTCTATTACCTGCGCAGCGAGCGGTCATGGGATTTTCTGTTCGGCATTTTCTATGCGTATTTTTCCTTCTTTGCGCTGTTTTGGGTGTTTCCCTACGCTGTAGCGACGGTACGCTCCCGTTCCTGGCTTACGCGATGACCAGCGCGTGCGTAGTTCAGGTATCGCTGGCGCGACGATTTTCCGCGCATTAGGCGATAAAAAGAGGCCATGCTCGTTGCTTTTACGAGGCCTGTCCCGTAGAATTCCCGTTCAGCCCGAAGTACCCAATTTGAACAATTTCCCGAACGCGGGAGAGGCAAATCCAACCTCTCCCGTTTTTGTATGCCTACCTCTGGAGGTAGTCGGCTGATGCGGCCTGCGTTGCTCGCGCTGGAAGACGGCACCCTGTTTCCCGGGGAGGCGATCGGCGTTGCGGGGCAAGCGGTCGGAGAAGTGGTGTTCAACACCGCCATGACCGGGTATCAGGAAATACTCACGGATCCCTCCTACGCGAAACAGATCGTTACCCTTACCTATCCCCATATCGGCAATACCGGCGTCAACTCCGAAGACATGGAGTCCGGCAAAATCTACTCTGCGGGTCTCGTTATTCGGGATTTGCCGCCGCAGGTGAGCAGCTGGCGCGCCGCAGGCACGCTCTCCGATTTTCTGCGTCGCCACAAGGTCGTTGGCATCTCCGGGATTGACACACGCAAGCTCACGCGCCTTTTGCGCGAGAAGGGCGCTCAGAATGGATGCATTGTCGCGGCCGAGGACGGCGAAAAAATCGACCGGAAAGCGGCCGTGGCCGCGGCATGCGCCTTTGCCGGTCTGAAGGGCATGGATCTCGCCAGGGTGGTGACTACCAGGGAAACCTATCTTTGGACCGAGGGCGGCTGGGAGCTTGGCTGCGGCTACCGTGCCCAGCCCGACAGCCGCTTTGAGGTGGTGGCGTACGATTTCGGCATCAAGCGCAATATTCTGCGCATGCTGGCGGACCGCGGTTGCCGCATCACGGTAGTACCGGCGAAAACACCTGCCGAAGAAGTCCTGGCGCTTCGCCCGGATGGCGTTTTCCTGTCGAACGGTCCGGGTGATCCGGAACCCTGCACCTATGCGATCGATGCCATTCGCTCGATCGTCGCGACCGGCTTGCCGGTGTTTGGCATCTGTCTCGGCCATCAGCTCCTCGGGCTTGCCTCCGGCGCGCGCACCGTCAAGATGAAATTCGGTCACCATGGAGCAAACCATCCGGTGCAGGATCTCGCTACCGGACGCGTATCGATCACAAGCCAGAATCATGGCTTTGCCGTGGACGAAGCCAGCCTGCCGGCCACCTTGCGCGTGACTCACCGGTCATTGTTCGACGGCTCCATCCAGGGGCTGGAGCGCACCGATCAGCCGGCGTTCTGCTTCCAGGGGCATCCGGAGGCAAGCCCCGGACCGCATGACATCACCCCGCTGTTCGACCGATTCATCGCTCTTATGGAAACTCAAAAGCGATGCTCCGCGCCGGCTTCGGACGTTTCGGCACAGGTCGTGTCCGCGTCCGCCCGGGCCGGGATCGGAACCCGCAGCACGTAAACACCCGAATCCGCCATGCCCAAACGCACAGATATCCGCAGCATATTGATCATAGGCGCAGGCCCGATCGTCATCGGCCAGGGTTGCGAGTTTGATTATTCCGGGGCGCAGGCGTGCAAGGCGTTGAAGGAGGAGGGATACCGGGTGATCCTGGTGAACTCCAATCCCGCGACCATCATGACGGACCCGGACCTGGCAGACGCAACCTATATTGAGCCAATCCAGTGGCAGACGATAGAGAAGATCATTGCGCGCGAGCGTCCGGATGCGTTGCTGCCGACCATGGGCGGTCAGACCGGTCTCAATTGCGCTCTTGATCTCGATCGCGAAGGCGTCCTCAAGAAGTACAACGTGGAGATGATCGGCGCAAAGCGCGATGCCATCGACAAGGCCGAGGACCGGGAGCTGTTCAAGAAGGCGATGGAGTCCATCGGTCTTGGTGTCGCGCGCGGCGCAATCGCCCACAGCATCGAAGAAGCGCTGCAGGTACAGGCGATGATAGGTTTTCCGGCGATCATTCGCCCGTCTTTTACGCGCGGTGGAAGTGGTGGAGGCATTGCATACAACAAGGAAGAGTTCATGGCCATCTGCGAACGGGGTCTCGACGCTTCCCCGACACGCGAGCTTTTGATCGAAGAATCGATCATCGGCTGGAAGGAATACGAGATGGAAGTGGTGCGCGACCGCAATGACAACTGCATCATTGTGTGTTCGATCGAGAATCTCGATCCGATGGGAGTGCACACCGGCGATTCGATCACGGTCGCGCCCGCGCAAACGCTGACCGACAAGGAATACCAGATTATGCGCGACGCGAGCATTGCCGTGCTGCGCGAGATCGGTGTCGAGACCGGCGGTTCCAACGTCCAGTTTGCGGTCAATCCGGATGACGGGCGCATGGTAGTGATCGAAATGAATCCGCGTGTGTCGCGTTCCTCGGCGCTTGCGAGCAAGGCGACCGGTTTTCCCATTGCCAAGGTGGCTGCCAAGCTGGCGGTGGGTTACACGCTTGATGAACTCAGAAATGACATTACCGGCGGAACGACGCCGGCATCGTTTGAGCCGACCATAGATTACGTCGTCACGAAGTTTCCGCGCTTCACTTTCGAAAAATTCCCCAAGGCCGATCCGACGCTGACCACGCAGATGAAGTCCGTGGGTGAGGTGATGGCCATTGGCCGTACCTTCCAGGAATCGCTTCAGAAGGCGATTCGCGGGCTTGAGACCGGCTCCTATGGGCTCGAACCGGTGATCGATTCGCAGCTGACAGGTGATCTCGCCCGCACCCGGCTGGCGCAGGAGCTGCGCGTGCCATCGGCGGAACGCATCTGGTACATTGCCGACGCATTCCGCTTCGGCATGAGTCTCGAGGAGATTCATGGTCTGACGCGCATCGATCGCTGGTTTCTCGCACAGCTCGAGGAGCTTGTGTCGATGGAAGCGGAAATCAGGCGTTTCGCGCGCAAGAAGCCGTCGCGCGAGCGCATGCGGGCGTGGAAACGCAAGGGCTTTTCTGACCGGCGCCTGGCGCAGCTGCTCGGCATGACCGAGCACAGGTTCCGCGAACTGCGGCATGCGGCGGATGTGCGGCCGGTTTACAAGCGCGTGGACTCGTGCGCTGCCGAATTCGCGTCGGCCACGGCCTACATGTACTCCACCTATGATGAGGAGTGCGAATCGAACCCCGAGGCGCGTGACAAGATCATGGTTCTTGGCGGTGGCCCGAACCGTATTGGCCAGGGCATCGAGTTCGATTATTGCTGCGTGCACGCAGCATTTGCCCTGCGCGAGGATGGCTACCAGACCATCATGGTGAACTGCAATCCCGAGACTGTATCCACCGACTACGATACGTCCGACCGTCTGTACTTCGAATCGCTGACTCTTGAGGACGTGCTCGAGATCACCCATGTGGAGCGCCCGCAGGGAGTGATCGTGCAATACGGCGGACAGACACCGCTCAAGCTTGCCCGTGACCTTGAGCGCAACCATGTGCCTATCATAGGCACCAGCCCGGATTCGATTGACCTCGCCGAGGACCGGGAACGATTCCAGAAGCTCATCCACAAGCTCGGTTTGCTGCAGCCGCCGAACCGGACGGCAACCGCCCCGGCACAGGCCGTGAAGCTTGCCGAGGAGATCGGCTATCCTCTTGTGGTGCGGCCTTCGTATGTGCTCGGCGGACGGGCGATGGAGATCGTGCTGAATCGTGAGGATCTTGAAACCTACATGCGTGTGGCTGTGCGCGTGTCGAATGACTCTCCGGTATTGCTGGACCGCTTCCTGAGCGACGCGATCGAAGTCGACGTGGATGCAGTGAGCGACGGAAAGAAGGTAGTCATCGGCGGAATCATGGAGCATATCGAAGAGGCCGGTGTGCATTCCGGTGACTCCGCATGTTCATTGCCGCCGTTCAGTCTGAGCAAGCGGGTGCAGGACAAATTGAGAGCGCAGACCGTGATAATGGCCAAGGCGCTCAAGGTGGTCGGGTTGATGAACGTGCAGTTTGCGGTAAAAGACGGCGATATCTACGTTCTCGAGGTGAACCCGCGCGCATCCCGCACCGTTCCCTATGTTTCCAAAGCCACGGCGCGGCCGCTCGCCAAGATCGCCGCACGCTGCATGGTGGGCCAGAGCCTGGTATCGCAACATGTGGTATCGGAGATTATCCCGGATTATTATTCGGTGAAGGAAGCGGTCTTTCCATTCATCAAGTTTCCCGGCGTTGACACCGTGCTCGGCCCGGAAATGAAGTCTACTGGCGAGGTCATGGGTGTCGGACGTACCTTCGGCGAAGCGTTCTCCAAATCCCAGCTTGCCGCGGGGTCGGAGATACCGCGCCATGGGCGCATGTTCATCAGCGTGCGCGATGCCGACCAGAAACCTGTGGTGGACGTCGCACGCTACTTCAGCGAGAACGGATTCGAGATTCTCGCCACGCGCGGCACAGCTGCCGTGCTGGAGGCGGGCGGTGTGAAAGTGCGCGCCGTAAACAAGGTTTCGGAGGGCCGTCCGCACGTGCTGGACATGATCAAGAACGAAGAGATCGATATCATATTGAATACGGTTGCAGACAAGCAGAGTGTTGCAGACTCTTCACTTATCCGGCGTGAAGCTCTGCAGCACAAGGTGACTAATTACACCACTCTGGCGGCCGCGCGTGCTGCATGTGAGGCGCACCGGCAGGCGGCGGAATTCGATGTCAACTCGCTGCAGGATCTGCACAAGGAGATCGTGGCATGAACAAGGTGCCTGTGACGGTGATAGGTGCGGAAAAGCTGAAGGCCGAGCTGCAGCGCCTTAAGACAGTCGAGCGTCCGCGTGTCATCCAGGCGATCGCCGAGGCGCGCGCCCATGGTGACCTCTCCGAAAACGCGGAATACCATGCCGCCAAGGAGCAGCAGTCGTTTATCGAAGGCCGCATCGTTGACATCGAGAGCAAGCTTGGCAATGCGCAGATCATCGATCCTCTCAGGGTCAACGCCAACGGGCGTGTTGTGTTTGGTGCGACTCTGGATCTGATGGAGGTGGATACTCAAAAGGAGGTCACCTACCAGATTGTCGGGGACGATGAGGCTGATATCGGCGCGGGCAAGATTTCCATCAGCTCGCCCATTGCACGTGCCTTGATTGGCAAGGAGGCGGGCGAAGAAGTGGAAGTGCAGGTTCCCGGCGGGGCACGGCACTACGAGATTCTGGATGTTCGCTACGTCTAAGGCGCGAGCGCCGCGCCGCCCGGTGAACGCAATCGTGCGAGTCTCCCTGCCGACCCTGATGACAGCGCTTGAACGGTCCGCCCTGACCCTCTGGGTCGGTGGCATGTGGGCAATCGGCTATCTTGCCGCGCCCGTGCTGTTTCTGTCGCTGCCTGATCCAATGACGGCGGGTGCTGTTGCCGCCACCTTGTTCCGCATCACCGGGTACATCGGACTTGTCTGCGGTCTGGTGCTGCTTGCAGCTGCGCTTTACCACGGCCGCAGCGCACAATCGGGGCGCTGGCGGACTGGCGTCATTATCGCGATGCTGGCGATTACCCTCATCGGCGAATTCGGCCTGCTGCCGGTGATGGAGCGCCTCAAGCTTGCCGCTGGCGGAAGACTGGTTGCCGGAAGCGAGATTGCGCGCCAGTTCGGATTGATGCACGGCGTGTCGAGTACGCTTTTCCTTGTCAACAGCATTCTCGGCCTGGTGCTTGTAATCCGCGGCCTGCGTCCGACGGCCGCGGGCGGCTGACCTGGTTTTCTCCGACTGGCAGGTTGCAGCCCGTCTGTGACGCGCCCCGTCCTCGCAGTTCTAACAGACATTGAATCTTGAATCCTGGATATACCTGTGGCACGGACCAAAAGCAGCAAGACCTGGCTTGCAGAGCATTTCAGCGACGAGTTTGTAAAACGCGCCCAGAATGAGGGCTTTCGTTCGCGCGCGATCTATAAGCTTCAGGAAATCGATCGCCGCGACCATCTGCTGCGACCTGGAATGATTGTGGTTGATCTCGGCGCTGCCCCGGGCAGCTGGTCGCAGTATGCGAGCGGTTGCGTCGGCCCTGCGGGACGGGTCGTGGCGCTCGATATGCTGGCAATGGATGCCCTGCCAGGGGTGCTTGTGCTTGAGGGCGATTTCACCGAGCAGACGGTGCTGGATCTGCTGTTGGATCGCCTGCAGGGGCAGCCGGTCGACCTTGTAATTTCCGATATGGCCCCCAATATCAGCGGTGTAGGCGTTGCTGATCAGGCACGGTCCATGTATCTGGTTGAATTGGCTCTGAATTTTTCTGAGCAGGTGCTGCGCCCCGGGGGCGGCCTCTTGATGAAGACCTTTCAGGGCCAGGGGTATGCGGAACTGCACCAGCGCATGCGGCGCAGTTTCGCGCGTGTTGCGGTCCGGAAACCGCGGGCCTCGCGGGCTCGAAGCCGCGAGATATACTTATTGGGAAAGGATTTTCGCGGTCCAGGCTGAGCCCCGGGGTGCGGTTGTCTCGCCGGGATAAACGTAGCAAAATGGACGGAATTCACCTGCGCGCGGTCCAACGTCGAGGTCCTCTGCGAGGTCCCGATCTGCTAGTCGAAATGAGGCAAGATATTGAATAATCTCACGAAGAATCTGCTCCTGTGGCTGGTAATCGCGGTCGTGCTGATGTCGGTGTTCAACAACTTCGGCAATCACGATACAGCCACCCATCCTATGGATTACTCGCAGTTCTACAGTCAGTTGCTGAGCGGGCAGATCGACAAGGTGACGATTGAAGGCCGCAAGATTCAGGGTGCGACCAAAAGCGGCGAGAAATTCAATACCTACAGCCCCGAGACTGACAACCGGGCCCTGATCGGCGACCTGCTGAAGAACAGCGTCACGATCGATGCCAAGCCTCCGGAAGAGCAGTCGCTGTGGCTGCAGATTCTCATCAACTGGTTCCCGATGCTGCTGCTTGTCGGTGTATGGGTTTTCTTCATGCGCCAGATGCAGGGTGGCGGCGGCGGTCGCGGGGCAATGGGTTTCGGCAAGAGCCGCGCGCGCATGCTGACTGAAGAGCAGAACAAGGTCACTTTCGAGGATGTAGCCGGTGTGGAAGAGGCCAAGGAAGAGGTCGGCGAACTGGTCGAGTTCCTGCGCGACCCGTCCAAGTTCCAGAAGCTCGGCGGACGCATCCCCAAGGGCGTGCTGATGACCGGTTCACCGGGCACCGGCAAGACGCTTCTTGCCAAGGCCATCGCCGGCGAGGCGAAGGTGCCGTTCTTCTCGATCTCCGGATCGGATTTCGTTGAGATGTTCGTCGGTGTCGGCGCCTCGCGCGTACGCGACATGTTCGAGCAGGCGAAGAAGCATGCGCCATGCATCATTTTCATTGATGAGATCGATGCCGTGGGCCGTCAGCGCGGTGCGGGTCTCGGCGGCGGGCATGACGAGCGCGAGCAGACGCTCAACCAGCTGCTGGTCGAAATGGACGGTTTCGAAGGAACCGAGGGCGTCATCGTCATTGCTGCAACCAACAGGCCGGACGTGCTGGACCCGGCTTTGCTGCGCCCCGGCCGTTTCGATCGCCAGGTCTACGTACCGTTGCCAGACATCCGCGGCCGCGAGCAGATACTCAAGGTCCATATGCGCAAGGTGCCAATTGCCGAAAACGTTATCCCGAGCATCATAGCGCGCGGCACCCCCGGTTTTTCGGGTGCCGACCTTGCCAATCTGGTGAACGAGGCAGCCCTGTTCGCGGCGCGCTTCAACAAGCGTCTGGTGGACATGGAGGATTTCGAGAAGGCCAAGGACAAGATCGTAATGGGCGCCGAACGCCGTTCGATCGTGATGCCGGAGCGGGAACGCATGAACACAGCTTATCATGAATCCGGACACGCCGTGGTGGCGAAGACACTGCCGAACACCGATCCGGTGCACAAGGTTACGATCATTCCGCGCGGCCGTGCGCTTGGTGTGACTATGCAGCTGCCGACCGAAGACCGTTACAGTCATGACCGTGATTCGCTGCTCGCAATGATCGCCGTGCTCATGGGCGGACGCATCGCGGAAGAGGTATTCATGCACCAGATGACGACGGGTGCGGCGAACGATTTCGAGCGTGCGACCGACGTCGCACGCAACATGGTTACGCGCTGGGGCATGAGCGACGCCCTCGGTACGCGCGTCTATGGCGAGAATCAAAGCGAGGTCTTTCTTGGACGCGATATGACGACGCACAAGAACCTGAGCGATGCCACAGTCCAGCTGGTCGACAACGAGATCCGTCGCATTATTGACGAGCAGTATGCGCATGCGCGCAAGATCATCGAGGAGAACCGCGAAAAGATCGAAGTGATGGCCAAGGCGCTGCTCGAGTGGGAAACCCTCAACGCCGACCAGATCAATGACATCATGGACGGGAAGCATCCGCGCCCGCCCGAGGATTTTGCCGGGCCGGCGGCGCCTGGTTCGGATGAGGAGTCGGGCAAGCCTGCCGCGCGCAAGCCGCGCGCAAAGCCGATTGATACTCCGGCGGCGGAGCACTGATCGCTTTTTCGGATACTGGTGCTGCGGATGTTTTCGGCATATTCATCGGCGTAGTCGACGACGCGCATCATGACGGAAGCCGTCCCGAAAGCCGCCCCGAAACACGAAAAACGACGCGCAGGCCCGGTTCTGGACTGCGCTGGCCGTACGCTCGATCTCGGCCGCGTGGCCATCATGGGAATACTGAATGTCACCCCCGATTCATTTTCCGACGGGGGTGTTTTTTTTGACCTGGACAGGGCCGTCGCCCATGCGCTTGCCATGGTCGAACAGGGCGCAGACATCATCGATATCGGCGGAGAGTCAACGCGCCCGGGGGCCGAGCCCGTATCTGTCGAGAAAGAGCTTGAGCGTGTCATACCGGTAGTCCGGGCGCTGCACGCGGCGCTGCCGGTGCCTATCTCAATAGACACCTGCAAGCCCGAGGTCATGCGCGCGGCGGCGAGTGCCGGGGCCGGGATGATCAATGATGTCATGGCGTTGCGCGCACCCGGTGCCATCGAGGCGGCGCGTGATAGCGGGCTGCCAGTGTGTCTGATGCACATGCAGGGCGTTCCGCGCAGCATGCAGCAGGATCCCCGGTATCAGGATGTGGTCATCGAAGTCACAGATTTTCTCGAAAGACGTATCGAGGCCTGCCTCAAGGCCGGCATCGGGCTTGAGCGCATTGTTGCAGACCCGGGCTTCGGTTTCGGAAAGAATCTCGGGCACAATCTTGAATTGCTGCGCAGGCTCGGGGAATTCAGCGTTCTGCGCGTGCCGGTCCTGGTGGGCCTGTCGCGCAAGTCCCTGATCGGCGCGGCTCTTGATCTGCCGATCGAACAGCGATTGCATGCCAGTGTGGCGCTGGCGCTGTGGGCGGTGCAAAATGGAGCGCGTATCGTCCGGGTCCATGACGTGGGCCCCACGCGGGATGCGATCCGGATGCTGGAGACGATTGTGTATCACGGCGAAACGGAATCATTGTCTGTGCACTGAAGTGCCGGCTTTGTGGTTTCAAAAGCCTGCACAGCAGAATTTAAGGAGGGGCCATGAGAAAGCATTACTTCGGCACGGACGGGATACGCGGGCGCATGGGCGATGAGCCAATAACGCCGGAGACTGTGCTCAAACTCGGATGGGCTGCGGGGCGGGTGCTTGGCAAGGGCGTCACTGATCACGCCAAGATCCTCATCGGCAAGGACACGCGCGTGTCCGGCTATCTGCTGGAATCGGCGCTCGAGGCGGGACTGTCGGCGGCCGGTGTCGATATCCGTCTGCTCGGGCCGATGCCCACTCCCGGTATTGCGTATCTTACGCGCACGGCGCGTGCGCGTGCCGGAATAGTGATCAGTGCCTCGCATAATCCATTCGAAGACAATGGCATCAAGTTCTTTTCGTCCGAGGGCTGCAAGCTTCCGGACGCGGTCGAACTCGAAATCGAACGCATGATGGCCGAGCCGCTGCGCACGGTGGCTCCGGGCAGGCTCGGCAAGGCAAAGCGCTACGAGGATGCCGGTGGCCGCTATATAGAATTCTGCAAGAGCACCTTTCCGCACCGTCTTAATCTGGAGAGCCTGAAGATTGTTGTCGATTGCGCCAATGGCGCCGCCTACCAGATTGCACCGCACGTGTTCAGCGAGCTTGGTGCCGAGGTTACGGCAATAGGCAATCAGCCGGACGGGCTCAACATCAACCATGAGTGCGGTTCCACTGACACCAGGGTGTTGTGCAAGACCGTGGTTGAGCAGCGAGCAGATCTCGGGATCGCACTCGACGGCGACGGTGACCGGGTCATCATGGTGGACGCGACCGGAGAAGTCGTCGACGGCGATCAGCTTCTCTATCTCGTGGCAATGGCGCGCAGTGGCACCGGCCGGCTGCGCGGTGGCGTGGTCGGGACACTCATGAGCAATCTTGGTCTCGAGCAGGGTCTTGAGAAGAACGGTATTCCGTTCCGGCGTGCCCAGGTTGGGGACCGCTATGTCCTGACGATGCTGCAGCAGGAAGGCTGGGAACTGGGCGGGGAGACGTCCGGGCACCTCATTTGTCTCGACAAGAGCACCACCGGGGACGGCATTATCGCCGCGCTTGAGGTCCTTGCGATCATCCGCCAGTCGGGCCGTTCCCTGGCTGAACTCAAGTCCGGCATGGTGGTATATCCCCAGACCATGATTAATGTGCGGATGAACCGGCGTTTCGACGTCAAGAGCTCAAAGCAGGTCATGAGCGTGCTGAGTGAGGTTGAGGCGGAGCTTGCCGCCGATGGACGTGTCGTGTTGCGCGCCTCGGGCACGGAGCCCGTCGTGCGTGTAATGATCGAGGGCAGGGATCCAAAGCTCATCGAACGGCTCGGTCAGCATCTGGCGGAGACTGTGCGCCGGGCTGCCGAAGAGGTGGCCTGAAGTAGCGCGCCGCCCGAAACCCGGCTTCGCACGTCCTGGTGTACCGGAATTTGCCGCAAAGCCTGTCGAATTTGCCTTTTTTTTGGGCAAACCGGCGGCGGAAGCAGCCATGACAAATTGCATTCCGCGCCTGTCACCGGTAACATCGCGCCCGCTTTTGATATTCAGTCGTGACGATCAGCGGAGGGAATGCCATGCGCCGTGCCATGGTAGCAGGCAACTGGAAAATGAATGGCAGCCAGACCGAGTCGGGGGCGCTGGTGCGGGAAATTCAGCAAGGTCTGGGCAAAGCCGGGCGTACGGAGATCGTGGTTTGTCCACCTTTCATTCTCATTCCGATGGTCGCGGCGCAGCTCAAGGCGCCAAACATGGTCTGGGGCGGGCAGAGTCTCAGCGTTCACAAGTCCGGCGCCTATACCGGTGAAATCTCGGGCCCCATGCTGCGGGATTTCGGCTGCAGCTACGTGATTGTCGGTCATTCGGAGCGACGTGCGCTTTACGCAGAGACTGATCGGCTGGTAGCTGAGAAGTTCAAGGCAGCCCAGGACGCTGGCCTCATTCCGATACTCTGTGTCGGTGAAACCCTGTCCGAGCGCGAAACCGGCCAGACCGAGTCAGTAGTGGGCCGTCAGCTGGATGCCGTAGTCGAACTGGCCGGCATCGGCGCGCTGGCCAATTCAGTGATTGCCTATGAGCCGGTATGGGCCATCGGAACGGGCAAGACCGCGAGTCCCGAGCAGGCACAGGAAGTTCACCGGTCGATTCGCAGGCGCCTGGCGCGGATTGATGCCGCCATTGCCGATGGTCTGCGGATTCTGTACGGCGGCAGTGTAAAGGCGGCAAATGCGCGTGAACTCTTCGGACAAGAGGATATTGACGGCGGACTGATCGGCGGAGCGTCATTGAATGCGCAGGAATTCCTGGCAATCTGCCATGCGGCAGAGTAAGCGGAGCGGATGCATAGATGAAAGATTTTCTCCTGATTGTCCATGTACTGGTCGCGATAGGCATTGTAGGCCTGGTCCTTATCCAGCAGGGCAAGGGTGCCGATATGGGCGCGGCCTTCGGAAGCGGCGCGTCCCAGACGCTGTTCGGCGCACGCGGTTCGGCGACATTTCTGAGTCGCATGACTGCAGTGCTGGCCACGATCTTCTTCCTCACCAGTCTTGTTCTGACCGTTGTTTATACGCACGAGGTGCGGACCAAGAGCGTTACCCAGGAAGTTCCGGCGAACTCGGTGCCAGCGGTGCCTGCAGCGCCATCGGCACCATCGCCGGTCGCGCCGGCATCATCGGACGGTGTGCCCGCGGTTCCAAAGTAGGACTGAATCAGCCGAAGTGGTGAAATTGGTAGACACGCCGTCTTGAGGGGGCGGTGGCGCAAGCCGTGCGGGTTCGAGTCCCGCCTTCGGCACCATTCAGTTTCTGCCTTGATAGGGGATTTCTATAGGTCCCAAAACGTTTATAACCACATGAAAATTAAAATAATTCTGGTTCCGCATATGCTTGACTTTGTTCGCACCCGCGGCCTAGACTGCCGCGCTAGGCCTTTCACCAGCCCAGTTACAAATAAATAAGTAAACGCGCGCGGGGATGCTGATGCTGGAGAATTATCTCCCGATACTGATTTTTATTGTGGTCGGCATTGCCATGGGAGTCATGCCGATGGCAATAGGCTCCTTGCTCGCACCCAATCACCCGGACAGTGAAAAACTCTCGCCCTATGAGTGCGGGTTTGAGGCGTTTGAGGATTCGCGCACCAGGTTTGACGTCCGTTATTATCTCGTGGCAATCCTGTTCATCATTTTCGATCTCGAGATCGCATTCCTGTTTCCCTGGGCGGTTACTCTGCAGCAGATCGGCATGTTCGGATTTCTCGCCATGATGCTGTTTCTCGGCATCCTCGTAATCGGTTTTGTCTACGAGTGGCGGAAGGGAGCGCTCGAATGGGAATAGAAGGATGGCTTGAGAAGGGCTGGATCACCACCTCGGCTGACAAGCTTATCAACTGGACGCGTACCGGTTCGCTTTGGCCGATGACCTTCGGACTGGCCTGCTGTGCAGTGGAGATGATGCACGCCGGGGCCGCGCGTTACGATCTTGACCGGTTCGGCGTGATATTTCGTCCGAGTCCGCGGCAGTCAGATGTGATGATCGTTGCCGGAACCCTGGTAAACAAGATGGCCCCGGCGCTGCGCAAAGTCTATGACCAGATGGCGGAACCACGCTGGGTCATATCCATGGGTTCCTGTGCCAACGGCGGCGGTTATTATCACTATTCCTATGCGGTTGTTCGCGGTTGTGACCGTATTGTGCCGGTGGATATTTACGTTCCCGGCTGTCCTCCGACAGCGGAGGCTCTTCTTTACGGCATCATCCAGCTGCAGAACAAGATCAAACGTACCAACACCATAGCGCGTTAGGGCACAGCGCACAGAGCCCAAATCATGACTGAATCTCTTCAGGCACTCGTTGAACACGCCATCGAAAAATTCGGGGATGCAATCAGCGCCACGCGCGAAACCGCGGGCGAGCTGACGCTTGAAGTGCGGCGCGAGGCGCTGCACCGGGTGTGCCTCGGGTTGCGCGATAATCCCCTGTTCGCATTCGAACAGCTGATCGATCTGTGCGGCGTCGATTACCTCGGTTACGCTGCGGAATCGGCGAAGGGCCCGCGTACCGGACCACGCTTTGCGGTCGTCTATCACCTGCTGTCGGTGTCGCACAATCAGCGACTGCGGCTGCGCGTATTCGTCGAGGATGAGCCGCTCGTGGTTGATTCGGTCATGGACGTCTGGAACTCTGCAAACTGGTACGAGCGGGAAGCATTTGATCTGTTCGGAATCGTGTTCGACGGACATCCGGATCTGCGCCGCATACTCACGGATTACGGTTTCATAGGCCATCCATTCCGCAAGGACTTCCCGCTCATCGGCCAGGTGGAAATGCGTTATGACGCCGAGAAGCGGCGCGTCATTTATCAGCCGGTGACGATTGAGCCGCGCATCCTGGTGCCGCGCGTCATCCGCGAGGAGGGCTACGGTGCCAGAGACAAGTAATCCGCGAAAGATTGCCGTGCGCCGGCCGACGCCGGTCGAATTCAATGTTCGTCACACTATGGCGATGCGCGCGCCGGGAGTTGAAATCCGTGCCTGAGATCAGGAATTACACGATGAACTTCGGACCGCAGCACCCGGCGGCGCATGGCGTACTGCGCCTGGTCCTGGAGCTTGATGGCGAGGTCATCGAGCGCGCCGATCCGCATATCGGGCTGCTCCACCGCGGCACCGAAAAGCTTGCCGAAAGCAAGCCTTACAACCAGAGTATTGGTTACATGGATCGTCTGGATTACGTGTCCATGATGTGCAATGAGCATGGTTATGTACTTGCCATGGAAAAGCTTCTAGGTATCGAGCCTCCGATCCGCGCCCAGTACATACGGGTGATGTTTGACGAGATCACACGTATCCTCAATCACCTGTTATGGCTCGGTTCGCATGCGCTCGATATTGGTGCCATGACTGTATTTCTGTACTGCTTTCGCGAGCGCGAAGACCTTATGGACATGTACGAGGTTGTATCGGGTACGCGTATGCACGCCACCTATTACCGTGTCGGCGGCGTCTACCGTGACCTTCCGGACAGCATGCCAAAATACGAAACTTCCAAATGGCACGATGGCAGGGACGTCGAGCGCCTCAATGCCAATCGCCAGGGCTCGTTGCTGGATTTCATATGGGATTTCAGCGAGCGATTCCCGCATTATGTCAGCGACTACGAGACCCTGCTTACCGACAACCGGATCTGGAAGCAGCGGACAGTCGGTATCGGCGTCGTATCACCGGAACGGGCCCTGCAGCTCGGGTTCACCGGACCGATGCTGCGCGGCAGCGGCATTGAATGGGATCTGCGCAAGAAGCAGCCCTATGAAACATACGACAGGCTCGACTTCGATATTCCGGTCGGAGTAAACGGCGATTGCTACGACCGCTACCTGGTGCGCATCGAGGAGATGCGTCAGTCAAACCGGCTCATCCGCCAGTGCGTAGATTGGCTGCGACGCAATCCGGGCCCGGTAATCATCGACAACCACAAGCTGGTTCCGCCGACGCGTACGGAAATGAAAAACGACATGGAAGCGCTGATTCATCACTTCAAACTGTTTACTGAAGGCTTCTGTATACCCGAAGGCGAGGCCTATGCCGCAATCGAGCATCCCAAGGGCGAGTTCGGCGTCTACCTTGTTTCCGATGGTGCCAACAAGCCGTTTCGTCTCAAGGTCCGTGCGCCCGGTTTCGCGCATCTTTCGGCCCTGGACGAGATGGTGCGTGGCCATATGATTGCGGATGTTGTGGCAGTCATCGGGACACAGGACATCGTGTTCGGCGAGATCGACCGTTGACGAGGCGCGGAAACTGAATGCTATCCAGAGAATCGATTGCGCGCATAGAGCGCGAGATCACCAAGTATCCGCCGGACCGCAAGGCGTCCGCCGTCATTGCCGCTTTGCATATTGCGCAAGACGAACATGGCTGGCTGAGTGAACCGCTCATGGACTACATCGCCGGGTTTCTCGGCATGCGCCCGATCCAAGTGTATGAGGTTGCGACCTTCTACACCATGTATGAACTCAAGCCGGTGGGGCGGCACAAGATCAGTGTCTGCACAAACATTTCGTGCATGCTGAACGGCGCCGGGCAGGTGGTGAAGCATCTGGAAAACCGTCTTGGAATCGCTCTCGGCGGAACGACCGCTGACGGGCGTTTCACCTTGAAAGAGGTGGAATGTCTGGCAGCCTGCGGCGGAGCGCCGATGTTCATGATCGACAAAAAGTATTACGAGAATCTGACACCCGAACGGATCGACGAGATCCTCAGTGGCTTGGAATAGGCACCATGGCTAACGAAGTCTGTTTCCGCAATAACCATCTGGACAAGCCGTGGACGCTCGCGACCTATCAGAGCTCGGGTGGCTACGAAGCCTGGAAGAAGATATTGCAGAAACGGATTCCGTCGGATGAGATCATTGCGGAACTCAAGAAATCGGTATTGCGCGGCCGCGGCGGCGCCGGATTTCCGACGGGTCTCAAGTGGAGTTTCATGCCGCGCACCGCGCCGGGACAAAAGTACATTGTGTGCAATTCGGATGAAGGCGAGCCGGGAACCTTCAAGGACCGCGATATCCTGCGCTTCAATCCGCATGCCGTGATCGAGGGCATGGCGATTGCCGGCTACAGTATCGGGGCCACAGTCGGCTACAACTACATGCGCGGCGAATTCTACGAGCCCTATGAGCGTTTTGAGGCTGCGCTCGACGAGGCGCGCGCAGCCGGGCTCGTCGGCCGAAACATTCTTGGTTCCGGTGTCGACTTTGAGCTCCACGCACATATGGGGGCAGGTGCCTATATCTGTGGCGAGGAGACCGCGATGCTCGAGTCCCTGGAAGGAAAAAAGGCTCAGCCACGTTTCAAGCCGCCGTTTCCGGCGAGCTTCGGGCTGTTTGGACGTCCCACGACGATCAACAACACTGAAACCCTGGCATCGGTTCCGTCTATCATCCGCAACGGCGGCCAGTGGTTCCTCGGAATTGGCAAGCCCAACAACGGCGGACCCAAGATATTCTCCGTATCCGGGCACGTGAACCGGCCAGGAAATTATGAGGTCCCGCTCGGCACGCCTTTCGCAGCGCTGCTTGAGCTCGCAGGCGGCGTACGTGATGGTCACCGGCTCAAGGCAGTGATACCCGGCGGATCGTCCGTTCCCGTGGTGCGCGGCGAGGTCATGATGGATCTCACTATGGACTACGACTCGCTTTCCAAGGCCGGCACGCTGCTTGGCGCCGGCTCGGTCATCGTGATGGACGAAACCACCTGCATGGTGCGGGCGCTGGCGAGAATTTCACATTTTTATTATGAGGAGTCCTGCGGCCAGTGTACTCCGTGCCGCGAGGGTACCGGCTGGCTGGCGCGGGTGCTCCATCGTATCGAACATGGGTCCGGCCGGCCCGAGGATCTGGATTTACTGCTTGACATGGCCGGCAAGATTGAAGGTCGCACGATTTGCGCGCTCGGCGACGCTGCCGCCATGCCTGTGGCCAGCTTCATCAAGAACTTCCGTGAGGAATTCGAATACCATATCAGTCATCGCAGCTGTCTGGCTGCGACGGTCTGACAGATTCCTGGCGAACACGGACCAACGACGCTGGGCTTGCGACGGAAACCGACATGCTGCACTTAGAGATAGATGGCAAGAAGCTGGAGGTGAAGGAGGGATCGATGGTGATCGAGGCCGCCGATGCTGCCGGCATCTATATCCCGCGATTCTGCTACCACAGGAAGCTTTCGGTTGCGGCTAACTGCCGCATGTGTCTCGTGGACGTCGAGAAGATCTCCAAACCCCTGCCGGCCTGCGCTACGCCTGTCACCGAAGGCATGGTTGTGCGGACCCGTTCCGCCAAAGCGGTCAGTGCGCAGAAGGGCGTGATGGAATTTCTGCTGATCAATCATCCCCTGGATTGTCCGATCTGCGACCAGGGCGGCGAGTGCGAGCTGCAGGATCTGGCCGTGGGTTACGGCGGCAACGTGTCGCGATTCGAGGAAAAGAAGCGCATAGTCATGGACAAATACATCGGTCCGCTTGTTGCGACCGACATGACCCGCTGCATTCACTGTACGCGCTGCATCCGGTTCGGCCAGGAGATCGGCGGAATCATGGAGCTTGGCGCAACCGGCAGGGGCGAGCATATGCGTATCGGAACCTACGTGGAACGCTCAGTCAATTCCGAGCTTTCCGGCAACATGATCGATCTCTGTCCGGTCGGCGCCCTGACCTCACGGCCGTTCCGCTACACGGCCCGCAGCTGGGAGTTGCAGCAATTTCCGTCCGTAAGTCCGCACGATTGCGTCGGTTCAAACCTCACCGTCGAGGTGCGTCGCAACACGGTCATGCGCGTGCTGCCGCGCGAGAACGAGGAAATCAACGAGATCTGGCTGTCTGACCGCGATCGCTTCAGCTACAGTGCGCTCAACGTCGAAGACCGGCTGCTGACGCCGATGATCCGGGAGAAGGATCGCTGGCTTGAAACCGACTGGCCGACGGCGCTTGAATTCAGTGCGAACGCGATCCGAAAGCTTGTCAGCGCGCATGGCGCGGACAGCCTGGGTGCATTGGCGTCACCGATATCGACGCTCGAGGAGTTCTACCTGCTACAGAAGCTTATGCGCGCGCTTGGATGCAGCAATGTCGATCATCGGTTGCGCACCCGCGATTTCAGCGATGATGCCAGGGAAACACCCTTCCCCTGGCTCGGACAATCGATCCGGGAACTTGAGTCCCTTGATGCGGCGCTGATCATCGGATCAAACATTCGCAAGGAGCAGCCGCTGATCGCGCATCGACTGCGCAAGGCGTTTCTTGCCGGCGCAAAATTCGTGGCGGTCAATCCCGTCGATTACGAGTTTACCTTCGATCTGGCGGCCAAAATCATTGTGCCGCCGGTCGGAATGCTGCGTGCCCTGGCGCGCATCGGTCAGGCATTAAGCGTGGAAGCGGGAAGCACGCTGCCCGAATCCGTGCGGTCCTGGATCGGTACGGAGCCGCCAGGTGCGCAGGAGCTCGAGATCGGGCGGATTTTGCGCTCCGGCAAGCGCGCGGCGGTGTTGCTCGGAAATTCTGCGGCCAGCCACAGTCATGCGGCGGACCTGCGTGCGCTGGCCGAGCTCATTGCCGATCTCACTGGTGCCAGACTCGGCCGCCTGTCCGAGGCAAACAGCGTGGGCGGCTGGATCGCAGGGTGTCTGCCGCATCGCGAGCCGGGCGCGATTGTTGCCGACAAGCCGGGTCTTAATGCCTACGACATGCTGTCACGCCCGCGCAAGGGTTACCTCATTCTGGGTGCGGAACCGGAGCTCGATTGCTGGGATGGCGCGCTCGCGCGCCGTGCCCTGGACGCAGCAGAGTTTGTCGTGGCGTTGTCGACCTACAAGACTCCGGCAACTGATTACGCGGATGTGCTGCTGCCGCTTGCGCCTTTTACCGAGTCTTCGGGTACCTTTGTGAATTGCGAAGGTCGCTGGCAGAGCTTCAAGGGAGTAGTGAGCCCTGCGGGAGAAGCGCGTCCGGGCTGGAAGATTCTGCGGGTGCTGGGTAATTTTTTGGGACAGGGCGGTCTTGACTATATCTCATCTGACCAGGTGCGGGACGAAGTCGCGGCGCACGCAGTGGCGCCCGCGGCGCGCCTGCAGCAATGGAGTCTGGGTGTTCCGCCGCCGGCCGAGGGCTTCGTGCGCATTGCGGAGGTCCCGCTTTATGCCGTCGATCCCCTGGTTCGCCGTGCGGCGCCGTTGCAGCAGACGCGCGACAATGAGCGGCCGGTTGCGCGGATGAACAGCGCTGAGGTAAAACGCAATGGTCTCGACGGTGCCGGCAGCGTTCGCGTGAGTGCCGGCGCAGGGCAGGTTACGCTCGGACTTGTAGTCGATGAGCGCGTGCCTGCGGGCAGTGTCTGGGTTCCGGGCGGCTACGCTGAAACCGCGCCGCTCGGCGGCGAAGGACCGGTAAGTGTGGCCAGGGCATAATTCATGAGCGGATTTTTCATCTCGGTCTGGAGCCGGTTTCCGCAATGGTCGCAGCTCGGGCTCATCAGCCTGGGCAAGATCATCGTGATTCTCGTGCCGCTGATGACCGCCGTTGCGTGGCTTACGTTCGCGGAACGCAAGATCATAGGTTACATGCAGGTCCGTATCGGTCCGAACCGCGTCGGCCCGCGCGGCTGGCTGCAACCGATCGCCGACGCACTGAAACTTCTGTTCAAGGAAATCATCATCCCGTCGAACGCGAACAAGTTCCTGTTTGTCGTTGCGCCGGTGCTCGCGATCGCGCCGTCTCTGGTAGCCTGGGCAGTCGTACCGTTCACAAACAAGCTGGTGCTTGCCAACATAGATGCCAGCCTTCTTTTTATCCTGGCTGTTTCCTCGATGGGCGTTTACGGCGTGATTGTCGCTGGCTGGGCATCGAATTCGAAGTACGCCTTTCTCGGGTCGCTGCGTTCGGCCGCGCAGATCGTCGCCTACGAGATTGCCATGGGCTTTGCCCTGGTGGGCGTGCTCATGGCGGCGGGAACGCTCAATTTGCGCGAAATCGTGCTGCGCCAGTCCGGCAACATCAGCGACTGGTACATGTGGCCGCTGTTCCCTCTGTTCGTGGTGTATTTCATTTCCGGTGTGGCCGAAACCAACCGCGCGCCGTTTGACGTGGCGGAAGGCGAATCTGAGATTGTTGCCGGTTTTCATGTCGAATATTCGGGCATGGCATTCGCGGTTTTCTTCCTTGCTGAATACGCAAACATGATACTTATCTCGGCGCTGACCGCGATCATGTTTCTCGGCGGCTGGCTGTCGCCCTTCGGCTTTGCGCCGTTTACCTGGATACCGCCGCTTGTCTGGTTCCTGCTCAAGATTTCGATAATGCTGTTCTTCTTTTTGTGGTTCCGTGCCACGTTTCCGCGCTATCGGTACGATCAGATCATGCGGCTCGGGTGGAAGGTGCTGATCCCCGTTACGCTGGTATGGATCGTGCTCATGGGGGTGACAATGTTCATGACACCCTGGGGTCATGTTTTTCACTAGTGCACGGACCGGAAAATCGCTCATGAAGGCAATGAAACGGTATATCAACAGCTTCCTGCTGGTGGAACTCATCAAGGGTCTGGCGTTGACCGGCCGCCATCTTTTCGCGCGCAAGATAACCGTGCAATATCCGGACGAGCGCACACCAAGCTCGCCGCGATTCCGCGGACTGCACGCGCTGCGCCGCTACCCTAACGGCGAGGAACGCTGTATAGCCTGCAAGCTGTGCGAGGCTGTCTGTCCGGCGCTGGCAATCACGATTGAATCGGAGCAGCGCAGCGATGGTACACGCAGGACAACGCGTTACGATATTGATCTTACCAAGTGCATCTTCTGCGGATTCTGCGAGGAGTCCTGCCCGGTGGATTCGATTGTTGAAACCCGCGTGTTTGACTATCACGGAGAACAGCGCGGCGACCTGTATTATACGAAGTCGATGCTGCTTGCGGTTGGCGACCGGAATGAAAGCCAGATTGCCGCTGATCGCGCAGCGGATGCGCGCTATCGCTAGTATTGCGACCCAAAAATAACGCGTACCAGGAAACTACCCGGCGCGAGGAGCCGTTCGGAACACCATAATCAGAAACCCGAGCAGGAACCCGGACAGAATTATGACATTCACACAATTCGTGTTTTACCTTTTTGCTGCGGTGCTGGTGTTTGCCGCAACGATGGTAATTACTATCCGCAATCCGGTAAAGGCGGCGCTTTTCCTGGTGCTTGCGTTCTTCAGCGCTGCCGGGTTGTGGATTCAGCTCGAGGCCGAGTTTCTTGCGATTACGCTGGTGCTGGTATACGTGGGCGCGGTGATGGTCCTGTTTCTTTTCGTGGTCATGATGCTCGACATTAATCTGGTGAGGCTGCGCGAAGGCTTCGGCGAGTACCTTCCTATCGGCGGGATTGTCGCTGCCCTCATGGTGCTTGAAATGACCATCATTCTGGGCGCATCCCGGTTCGGCCTGGATAAATATCCGTTGCCATCCCCGCATCCTGCCGGCTACAGCAATACGCGCGAGCTGGGGCTGCAACTTTACACTGTCTACGTCTACCCGTTTGAAATCGCGGCACTGATCCTGCTTGTCGCAATCGTCGCCGCGATCGCGCTGACCATGCGCAAGCGACCACGGACCAAATACCAGAATCCCGCCCAACAGATCCGGGTGCGTCGTGAGGACCGCGTGCGTATCGTCAAGATGGCGGCAGAGAAGAAAAGATGATTCCGGCCATTGACTACACCCGCATGTACCGGTCTTCCGGCAAACTGAAGGGAGCAAGATGATTCCGCTATCCAGTTATCTGATCCTCGGTGCCATCCTCTTTGCCCTGAGCATGGTCGGGATTTTTCTCAATCGGAAGAATGTTGTGATCCTGCTGATGGCTATCGAGCTCAATCTGCTTGCAGTCAACATGAATTTTATCGCTTTCTCGCGCTATCTGGGGGACACCGCAGGGCAGATTTTCGTTTTCTTCATTCTGACGGTCGCGGCGGCTGAGGCGGCCATTGGGCTCGCGATCCTGATAGTGCTGTTCCGGAACCGCAACACGATCAACGTCGACGACCTCGACACCCTTCAGGGATAAGAACATGTTCGAGAACATGCAGAACATATACCTTGCCATTCCGCTTGCCTGTCTCGCCGGCGCAGCCATCGCCGGACTTTTCGGATGGAAGATCGGGCGCGTCGGTGCGCATAGCGCCGCAATACTCGGCGTGACGATTGCATTCGTCCTGTCGCTCGTGGTTTTCTGGGATGTAATTGCCAACGGCCATGTTTTCAACGGAACGGTCTATGTCTGGGGCGTGAGCGGGGGGATTCCGATGGAGATCGGGTTCCTGATTGATCCGCTGAGCGCGCTCATGATGTTGATCGTGACGTTCGTGTCGCTCATGGTGCACATCTACACAATCGGTTACATGCGCGATGATCCGGGCTACCAGCGCTTCTTCAGCTACATCGCATTGTTCACCTTTGCCATGCTGATGCTGGTCATGGCAAACAATTTTCTGCAGCTCTTTTTCGGCTGGGAAGCGGTAGGCCTGGTTTCATACCTGCTGATCGGTTTCTGGTTTACGCGTGAGTCGGCAATCTACGCCAGCCTCAAGGCGTTCCTGGTGAACCGGGTCGGGGACTTCGGCTTTGTTCTCGGCATCGCGATGATCTATTCGTACTTCGGAACTTTCGACTACGGCGCGGTATTCGCAATTGCACCGCAGATGGCGTCCCAGACCGTGCACCTGCTTCCCGGTGCGGATTGGAGCGTGATGACGCTGACCTGCATTCTGCTGTTCATCGGCGCCATGGCGAAATCAGCGCAGGTTCCCCTGCATGTGTGGTTGCCGGACTCGATGGAGGGTCCGACGCCCATCTCCGCGCTGATTCATGCTGCAACCATGGTCACTGCCGGAATCTTCATGGTGGCGCGTATGTCGCCGCTGTTCGAGCAGTCGAACACTGCATTGTCGGTGGTGCTCGTCATCGGATCCATTACTGCGTTATTCATGGCGTTTCTCGGAGTCGTGCAGACCGACATCAAGCGGGTGATCGCATATTCGACGATTTCCCAGCTCGGCTATATGACGGCAGCCCTTGGGGCGTCGGCATATGCTGCCGGAATGTTTCATCTCATGACCCACGCCTTTTTCAAGGCGCTGCTGTTCCTGGCTGCCGGTTCGGTAATCATGGCGATGCATCACGAACAGGACCTGCGCAGGATGGGGGGCTTGAGGAAGTACATGCCGTGGACGCACGTCACTGCCTGGGTCGGGTCACTGGCGCTTGCGGGGTTTCCGCCTTTTGCCGGTTTTTTTTCGAAGGATGCCATTATCGAGGCAGTTCAGCATTCAAATATTCCCGGCAGCGGATTTGCCTACTTTTCGGTAATGACCGGGGTCTACGTCACGGCGCTGTATACGTTTCGAATGCTGTTTCTCGCCTTCTACGGGAAACCGCGCATGGACGAGCATACCCGCAAGCACCTGAAGGAATCGCCGGCTGTGGTCGTGATTCCCCTGGTTCTGCTCGCCATTCCTTCCGCGATTTCCGGCTGGATCGGCATCAGCCCCATGCTATTCGGCAAGTTCTTCGGCTCGTCCATCGAGGTTCTGCCCCAGCATGACGTGCTGGGCGAAATGGACGCGCATTTTTTCGGGAGCGGACCATTCATTGCGCAGGGTCTGCAGTCGGCGCCGTTTCTGCTTGCGGTACTCGGGTTTGCCACGGCCTGGTTTTTCTACATTCAATACCAGCACCTGCCGGCGCTGGTCAGGGAAAAAGCCGGCCTGGTCTACCAGATCCTGATCCACAAATACGGCTTTGATGATTTCAATGAAACGGTATTTGTCGCGGGCGCGCGCGCAATTGGCAGAATGCTGTGGAAGATCGGCGATGTGAAGCTGATCGATGGCCTGATGGTCAACGGTACTGCGCGGATAATCGGCTGGACTTCAGCTGTCGTGCGACGCATTCAGTCGGGGTACATATATCATTACGCCTTTGCGATGATCATTGGTCTGTTCCTGCTGATGACGTTCTTCCTGCACCGCTAATTCCTAGGATGACTGTCTAACATGTATTTTGCCCATGCCCTGAGTATTGCCATCTGGTTGCCAATTCTTGGCGGCGTGGCTGTGCTGTTTACAGGCAGCGATGCAAACGCACCCTGGGCGCGCCGCCTGGGTCTGCTGGTGGCTGTCGCAACCTTCGTCGCGACAATTCCCTTGTATACCGGTTTCGACCATCACACTGCCGCAATGCAGTTCGTCGAAAACCAACCGTGGATAGCGTCCTTTGACATCACTTATCACCTCGGTATCGACGGGATATCGTTGCCGCTAATCCTCCTGACGAGCTTCACCACGGTCATCGTCGTCATTGCCGGGTGGGACGTAATACAGACCAGGGTTGCGCAGTACCTGGCCGCGTTCCTCATTATGGAAGGCCTGATGATCGGGGTATTTTCGGCCATGGACGCGATCCTGTTCTATGTTTTCTGGGAGGCCATGCTGATACCGATGTTCGTGATCATCGGTATCTGGGGCGGACCGAACCGGGTGTATGCAACTGTGAAGTTTTTTCTGTATACGCTGCTCGGGTCGGTATTGATGCTTGTTGCGCTGCTCTACCTGTACTTCAAGGGCGGTCACAGTTTCGACATCCAGAGCCTGTATGCGCTTAAACTCAGCATGAAAGAGCAGGTTCTCATCTTCCTGGCCTTTTTGCTTGCCTTTGCTGTCAAAGTGCCGATGTGGCCGGTTCATACCTGGTTGCCGGATGCGCATGTGGAAGCGCCGACCGGCGGATCGGTCGTGCTTGCGGCGGTGATGCTGAAGATGGGCGGCTACGGTTTCCTGCGGTTCAGTCTTCCAATACTGCCGGATGCCAGCCATCAGCTTGCATGGCTGATGATCACGCTTTCCCTGATAGCGATTGTCTACATAAGCCTGGTAGCCCTGGTTCAGGAGGACATGAAGAAACTCATTGCCTACTCATCCATCGCCCATATGGGTTTTGTTACTCTCGGGTTTTTCGTATTCAATGCGCAGGGCCTCGAGGGTGGTATGATCGAGATGATTTCGCATGGTTTTGTTTCCGGGGCGCTGTTTCTGTGCGTAGGTGTTCTCTATGACCGCCTGCATTCACGCCAGATCCGCGACTATGGGGGAGTGGCAAACCGTATGCCGATTTTTGCCTCCTTTATGATGTTGTTCGTGATGAGCAACGTTGGCCTGCCCGGCACTTCCGGTTTCGTCGGAGAGTTCCTGGTGATTCTCGGGAGTCTGCAGGCGAGTCCGTGGTATGCCCTTCTGGCGGCAACCATACTTGTAACCGGTGCCGCCTATACGCTGTGGCTGTACAAGCGCGTGATCTTCGGCAATATCGTCAATGACGGAGTTACGACGCTGAAGGACATCGGAGTGCGCGAGTTTTCGTTTCTCGCATTGTTGGCGGTAGCCGTGCTGGCGATGGGCATATGGCCTTATCCGTTCCTGGATGTCATCCATGCATCGGCAAATCACCTGCTTGGCGAGATGATCACGAGCAAGCTTTAGGAAGAGCCGGTGTATCGGGCGTAGTGAATCGGAGGCTGTGGCGCAGCATGACGGACTGCCCGGTCCTTCGTTTCCTGTCCGGCATGCCGATGCAATGAGCCAATTTCAGCTGGAAGCGATTTTATGAACTTTGTAGTGCCAAATATTGCACCCGCGCTGCCGGAGATCTTCGTTCTTTCGATGGCCTGTTTTATCCTGATCGTGGATCTGTTTCTGACTGATACGAACCGGCACATAAGCTATTTGCTGACCCAGGCGACACTGGTCGGGGCCGCTGTGCTCACTTTGCACGGATTCAGTCCAGTCGCGGTATATACATTCAACAACATGTTCGTAGCCGATCCGCTGGCGGGTATCGTCAAGCTCGCGATTTACGGATTGACGTTCTTTGTTCTCGTTTATTCGCGCGGCTATCTGCGCGCGCGCGGGATGTATCGTGGTGAATACTTCGTGCTTGCGTTGTTCGGCGTTGTCGGCATGATGGTTATGACGTCAGCAACGCATTTTCTCACCCTTTATCTCGGGCTCGAACTGTTGTCGCTGAGTCAGTACGCAATGGTTGCCTTCCAGCGCGACTCATCGCGGGCAACGGAAGCAGCCATGAAATATTTTGTGCTCGGTGCGCTCGCGTCCGGGATGCTCCTGTACGGCATGTCCATGCTTTACGGTATCACCGGCAGTCTCGACATTCCAATCGTAAGGCAGAAGATTGCGACAATGTCGCCGGACAATGTGATTCTGATCTTTGGACTGGTATTCATTGTCGTCGGACTCGCATTCAAGCTCGGTGCGGTACCGTTTCATATGTGGATTCCGGATGTTTATGACGGGGCGCCCACGTCGGTAACCCTGTATATCGGCACCATGCCGAAACTTGCTGCGTTCGCCATGATCATCCGCCTGCTCGTCGGCGGTCTGCAGGGTCTTTCGGGCTCGTGGCAGGGGATGCTGATTATCATGGCGGTGCTATCCATGGGCATTGGCAATGTCGTGGCGATCGCGCAGACAAGTATCAAGCGCATGCTTGCCTATTCGACCATTTCGCATATGGGATTTTTTCTCCTTGGGATCATCAGCGCCGGGCCGGCCGGGTACAGTGCGGCGATGTTCTACATGCTGGTCTATGCCACCATGAGCCTGGGAGGGTTCGGAATGGTGATCCTGCTGTCGCGTGCGGGTTTCGAGGCCGATCGCCTCGAGGATTTCAGGGGACTTAACCAGCGCAGCCCGTGGCACGCATTTATCATGCTGGTTCTCATGTTCTCGATGGCCGGCGTTCCGCCGACGGCGGGATTTTATGCGAAGCTTCTGGTGTTCCAGTCGATCGTGAATGCGGGCCTGGTATGGCTTGCGGTGGTTGGCGTTCTTTTTTCCGTAGTCGGGGCCTTTTACTACCTGCGGGTAGTCAAACTGATGTATTTCGATGCGCCGACAGACAACGCTCCAATCAAGGTTGATCCGGATTTGCAGCTGATGATGGGTATCAACGGCGTGGCCATGATCGCGATCACTCCCTGGGTGGGACCGCTCATCAACCTTCTTGACGGGGCGATCCGGGCGATTTCATGATTGATACCTGCGCTTGCCGGCCAGTTTTTGCGGGGCGAGAAGAGTTGCAAGCGCATAAATGCTGTTGACGGCGGTTTCCCGGACATATCTCGGACATCTTGCGATCCCCAGGATTCGATTCCTGAGAATTAGGTGCCTTGCTTGAAGTCGACTGCTAGCCGGAAGAGTGCCAGACAGGCATTAGTCTTGAATTTGGCGTCATCCGCCGGTACACTCCGGCCCTCTGTTGCGGGGTGGAGCAGTCTGGCAGCTCGTCGGGCTCATAACCCGAAGGTCGTAGGTTCAAATCCTACCCCCGCTACCAATTTATCTTAAGGAAGGTTTCGCAGTGGGGGCCTTCTGTTTCTGTAGGGATTGCTGAGGTCCATGCCATTGTAATCACCGTCGGTGGCGTTGTGGTTTTATGTCAAACGGCTTATAATTGGCCGTCAACGAAATCAGAACAAGTGGGCCATGCGCCCACTTTTGCGTTTTTGGGGCATGATTTTATGCACGGCGGTACCGCCAAACTGCGTGCAATCCTGGAGCCGGTGGTCGAGGCCCTGGGTTTCGATCTCGTCGATGTGGAGCTGGCGGGAGGCAGCGGAAATGCGCTGCTTCGGGTGTATATCGATAGCCTCGGCGGAGTGACAGTCGACGATTGCGCCAAAGTGAGTCGCCAGGTCAGCGCAGTTCTCGATGTGGAAGATCCGATTTCGGGTCATTACACTCTTGAGGTGTCGTCGCCGGGTCTTGATCGGCCGCTGGTAAAGCGCGAGGATTTTCAGCGGTTTACCGGCGAAACGATCAAGGTCAGAATGAGCCGGCCAGTTCTCGGGCGTCGGAATTTTACCGGGCGTCTTGTCCGGATAGAGGGCGATTCGATCGTACTTGAAATGGATGCCGAAAGCTTCGACCTGGCATTTGCGGATATCGACAAGGCAAGGCTGGTACCGAAGTACTAATGACAAGGTCCCTTGGGGGCGTTATGGGTCACGAAATTCTGATGGTTGTGGACGCGGTTTCGCGCGAGAAGGGCGTAGAGCGCGATGTGATCTTCGAGGCGCTGGAAGCTGCCTTGGCGACCGCGACGCGCAAGCGCTACAAGGAAGACATTGACGTGCGCGTTGCGATCCATCGCGACAGCGGCAATTACGATGCTTTCCGCCGCTGGGAGATTCTCCCGGACGAGCTCGAGGAGCTGGAATTTCCCGACCGCCAGCTGCATCTGCGCGATGCCCTGGTGCGCGATTCGAAGGCGTCTGCGGGCGGTTTTGTCGAAGAATCCCTGGAGCCGGTGGAATTCGGACGAATTGCAGCGCAGGCCGCAAAACAGGTCATTGTCCAGAAGGTTCGTGAGGCCGAGCGCGAGCAGATCGTCAATCAGTTCAAGGAGCGCAAGGGTCAGCTTGTGACCGGTGTGGTGAAGCGCATGGAGCGCGGCGATGCAGTCGTGGACCTTGGTGCTGCCGAGGCCCTGCTGTCGAAAGCCGCAATGATTCCCCATGAGGGGCTGCGCCCGGGCGACCGGATTCGCGCCTATCTCGACGATGTTCATTCGACGCTGCGCGGACCACAGCTGTTTCTGAGTCGCACCGCGCCGCAGCTGCTCGTGGAACTGTTCAAGCTTGAAGTCCCCGAAGCGGGCGAAGGGCTGATCCACATCCATGCCGCCGCGCGCGATCCGGGTCTGCGCGCCAAGATTGCCGTGAGCTCGAAGGATTCGCGCATCGACCCGATCGGGGCATGCGTCGGCATGCGCGGCATGCGCGTGCAAAGCGTTTCCAACGAACTCGCCGGTGAGCGTGTGGACATAATTCAGTGGTCCGCCGAACCGGCCCAGTATGTCATTAATGCCCTTGCTCCGGCGGAAGTACAATCCATCGTGGTCGACGAGGAACTGCACAGCATGGATGTCATAGTCGACGAAGCGCAACTTTCCCAGGCGATTGGGCGCGGCGGCCAGAACGTGCGGCTTGCGTCTGAACTGACCGGCTGGGAGCTCAACATCATGACCGAGGATGCTGCCAGCGAGAAGGGCGCGAGCGAAGCTGCTGCCACCCTGCAACTCTTCATGGAGCAGCTCAATGTCGATGAGAACGTCGCATCTGTTCTGGTGCGCGAGGGTTTCACCAGTCTGGACGAAGTCGCCTATGTGCCGAAGCAGGAAATGGTTGCGATCGAAGGCTTCGATGAAGATCTTGTTGAGGAGCTGCGCAGCCGCGCGCGTGATGTGCTACTGACCAAGGCAATTGCGCTGGAAGAAAAAATTGACATGGCTGAGCCGGAAAAGGATCTGCTCGAGGTCGAGGGCATGGACGAGCACACCGCTCGTCTGCTGGCGAGCCACGGCATCAAGAATATGGAAGAACTGGCGGAGCAGTCCGTCGATGAACTGATGGAGATAAAAGGTTTTGAAGAGGAACAGGCGCGCCAGCTTATCATGGCGGCGCGTGCCCCGTGGTTCGACAAACCGGAAGCCTAATTCAGAATCGCATCTATGTCCGACACTACCATTAAGAGCTTTGCTGCCCAGATTGGCATATCAGCCGACAAGCTGGTGACCCAGCTTGTCGCAGCCGGTATCAATGACAAGGGCATCGACGGTAGCTTGAGTGACGAGGAGAAGATGACACTGCTGACCTACCTGCGCACGCATCATGGCGGTGCGGAGGCGGGGACGGGGACGAAGAAGATCACCCTGAAGCAGAAATCCGTAAGCCAGATCAAGCAGAGCACCCGTCTTGGTCCGACGCGTACCGTGCAGGTGGAAGTGCGCAAGAAGCGCACCTTTGTCAAACGCAGCGCCATCGAAGAAACCGCGGCGCCGGAGGAAGAAGAGCAGGAAGCAGTCGAGGTTGTGGCAGAGCTGCAGGCGGCGCCTGTGCCGGCAGTGACAGAGCCGGAAGCGGCATCGCCGCCGGCAATTGAGCCGGCTGCTGTTCCGGAAGCTCCGGTGGCAGTTGAGGCTGCCCCGGTGGTACCAGCCAAGGCTGCCGAGGCGCCGGCCAAGGAAGTAAAGAAACCGGCCGGACGCCCGGAAAAATTCAAGAAAGGCGAAAAAGGCGACTGGCGCGAAGCCCATACTCGTGAGCGTTCCGAGTTGCATATAGCAGATGCAAAAAAACTTCGGCGCAAGCCCCGGCCGATGACGAAGAAGGCGATACAGACCAGCATGTCAGGCCAGCATGCCTTTGAGATGCCCACCGAGCCGGTGGTGCGCGAGGTGTTGCTGCCCGAAACCATAACCGTGGCGGAGCTTGCCCAGAAGATGTCAGTAAAGGGCGTTGAGGTCATCAAGTCCTTGATGCAACTCGGCATGATGGTAACCATCAATCAGGTGCTCGATCGCGATACCGCAGTTATCCTCGTCGAGGAAATGGGGCATGTGGCCAAGGTTGCCAAGCCTACTGATCCGGAGGCACTCCTTGGTGAGGGCGCCAGACCTGAGGGTGATCTGGAAGCACGCCCACCGGTAGTGACGGTAATGGGTCACGTTGACCATGGCAAAACTTCGCTGCTTGATTACATCCGCAAGACCAAGGTCGCAAGCGGTGAAGCCGGCGGAATCACGCAGCACATCGGCGCCTATCACGTCGAGACACCAAAAGGGGTCGTCACTTTTCTTGATACGCCGGGTCACGAGGCGTTCACGGCGATGCGCGCGCGCGGCGCAAAGGCGACCGACATCGTAATCCTGGTTGTGGCGGCTGATGACGGTGTCATGCCCCAGACCATAGAAGCGATCCATCACGCGCGCACCGCTGGCGTGCCAATCGTGGTCGCAGTCAACAAGATCGACAAGCCCGGTTCCGAACCGGATCGGGTTAAGCAGGAACTCGTGGCGCAGCAGGTTGTGCCTGAAGAGTGGGGTGGCGAGGATATATTTGTAAATGTTTCAGCCAAGACTGGGCAGGGAATCGAGGAACTTTTCGATGCCGTGCTTCTGCAGGCGGAACTGCGCGAGCTGAAGGCAGTGAGGTCCGGTCCCGCGTCAGGGCTTGTGATCGAAGCGCGTCTGGACAAGGGACGCGGTCCGGTAACGACTGTGCTGGTACAGCACGGCACCCTGCGCAAGGGCGATGTGATTCTCGCCGGCCATGAAAGCGGACGGGTGCGCGGAATGACCGACGAGAACGGGCACGCCGTAAAGGAAGCGGGACCGTCCATTCCGGTTGAGGTGCAGGGGCTCTCCGGTGTCCCGAATGCCGGCGACGAAGTGGTGGTGGTGGAGAGCGAGCGCA
>VFSW01000550.1_pt1 | contig 55294 bp, 43 predicted proteins | sample 5358111 | NCBI WGS metagenome assembly VFSW01 (sample SAMN11554181, study PRJNA540505) | mine drainage metagenome | isolation source: sediment from site ElyBrook_90M | place: USA: Ely Copper Mine, Vershire, VT | collected 2017
ACTAAAAAATCTAAAAAAAATAGTTTTAAAATCTGTTAATACTATAATATAAAATGCGTAGAGCAGCGTAAGGCAGATTTGTGGCTTAGTGTCGCAAAGGGGGTGTAAAGAAAGAAAATCATTCTGGAACTTTTGGTCTAAATCGTATTGACTTTCAGCAGCTAAGGCTGTATGCTGAAGAAGTGAAGTATAGGAAAGAGAGGAATGGTAGATGGCTCGTTCCCCAAAAATATCTTCCCAAACTCAACATGGGGCTACTATTCAACTTGCATTTGATGATACGCATATTCTGCAAGAAGAGCATAAGCAAGTAATCGAAATGCAAAATGAGATAAAAATGGTGACAAAGCAAAAAAAGCAAGCAGAGTACTCGGCAGCAGATATTCAGGTGTTAGAAGGCATCGCCGCTATTCGTCACCGTCCCGGTATGTATATTGGTTCAACCTCAACTTCGGGTCTGCTTCACCTGATCTGGGAAGCGTTAGATAATGCTGTTGATGAGGCCGTTGCAGGTTATGGCAAGCAAATTTGGGTCTCTGTGGAGCGTGATGGTTGGATCACGGTGCGCGATGAAGGGCGTGGTATGCCTTTTGATCTGATGCTTTATCAGGGTGATTATATGCCCGCGGCGACTGTCATTTTGACGGTTCCACATTCTGGTGGGAAATTTTCTGATGGTGCGTATAAAACGGCAGGGGGTTTGCACGGTGTAGGTGCTACCGTCATCAATGCGCTTTCTGAAAAATTGGAGTTGACCATCTGGAAAGATGGCCAACAGTTTATACAAACTTTTAGCCGGGGGACGGCAATGCCTCATCAGAGTGTTGCATGTGACCCTAAGCTGCATGGTACGCAATTGCGCTGGTTGTATGATCGCACCGTCTTCGATATGGATGCCTATTATGTGTTGGAAGCGATAGAGAGTCGGCTTAATGCGGCTGCCTATCTCAATCGTGGTGTCACATTTCGTCTGGAGGCTTGGGATGAGGCCGCTGATGAGCAACTGAGCCGTACATTTTACTCCCGCGATGGCTTGCCTGACTATGTGCGTGATCTGGCGGCGGGAAGCAGTATGCCATTATTTAAGCAAGTGATCGGTATTTCAAAAGAAAAAGATGGTGTACAGGTAGAGGTGGCATTGCAACCTACGGCGGGTTATAAAATCACTTTATATAGTTATGCGAACGCTGTGCGGACACGCGATGGTGGGGTGCATGAAACCGGCTTTAAGGCGGCTTTAACAAAAGTACTGAATGATAATGCGTTGAAACTGGGCATTATTAAAAGCCGCGAAAAAGAAGGTTTTAAGCCAGAAGTTATTCAGCAGGGCTTGAATGTTGTGATATCGGTAAAACTCACCAATCCGCAATTTCAGGGGCAGACGAAAGACCGCTTAAACAATGCTCCGGTTGAAGGTATCGTGCGTTCGATTGTTGATGAGGGCTTAAAAGACTGGTTCGAGAATAATCAAGTCTCTGGTAAAGAGTGGCTCAAAAAAATATTACAGATGCAGAAGGCCCGCAATGAGGCGCAATTAGTAGAGGAGTTGGCACGCGCTAGTACCAAGAAAAACGGCGAACTCATTGATACCAGTCTTTCAAAGAAATTCTTGCGTTGCAACACCGCTGATACATCACGTGCTGAACTTTTCATCGTCGAGGGCGATTCAGCTGGAGGAAGTGCTGGGCAGGGACGTTTTTCAGATTTCCAGGCCATTCTCAAGCTGAAGGGCAAACCGCTGAATGTGGCAAAAGCCGATTTAGTGCGCATTGTAGAGAACGAAGAGATCCGCACGATTATTAATGTGCTTGGTACCGGAACCCGTGATACCTTCGATATTACGCGTCTGAAATTTAGTCGTGTGATTATTGCGACCGATGCGGATGTCGATGGGTTACACATTCAGTGCTTGCTGCTCACGCTTTTTCATCAGGAATTTACTGAACTGATTGAGCGTGGTCACGTCTATATTGCCTGCCCACCGCTTTACTCAGTGAAATATAAGGGGAAAATCACCTGGCTACTGGACGATGAGGCCCGCATTCAATTTGTAAGTAGCCACCCAGATGCGCAGGGCCTCGAGTTTAAACGCTTCAAAGGCCTAGGCGAGATGAATCCAAAAGAGTTGCGTGATACAACGTTTGATCCGCTGCGTCGTACCCTCAAGCGTGTTACGATGGAAGATGGCGTATTAGCAGCCAAACTGGTGACAGAACTAATGGAAGATAAAAATGCAGAGATGCGACGTGCATTTCTGGCGGAGCATTCGCGTAAAATCAAGGAGCTTGATATCTAGCTATGGCGCGTATAACTGATACTACGACATCCCAGGCGATAGGGATTATTCGCGAGGAAGACTTTTCGGTGATTCTCTCGCGTGCCTTTGCCACCTATGGTCTCTCGGTGGTCACCGACCGTGCTTTGCCGGATGCACGCGATGGTCTCAAGCCTGTGCAGCGGCGCATTCTGGCGGGTATGCGTGAGGCACGCTACCTTTCCAATCGCCCGACCGTCAAAAGTGCGGAGGTGGTTGGCCTTATTCTGGGTAACTATCATCCCCATGGCGACTCCTCCGTGTATGATGCGGCTGTTCGTATGGCTCAACCGTTTACGATGCGCTACCCACTGATTGAGGGCCAGGGCAATATGGGCAGTGAGGATGGTGACGCCCCTGCTGCCTATCGTTACACCGAAATGCGTCTTTCACCGCTAGCTGAGGCACTGATGGCGGATATGGAATGCGAGACAGTTTCACTGCATCCAACCTATAAACAGGACCCAAAAGTAGTCGAACCAGATTACTTGCCGGGCCATATTCCACCGCTGGTCAATCCATCGAGCGGCATTGCGGTCGGCCTTTCCACAAACATCCCCCCCCATAACCTGAATGAAGTATTGCGAGCTTGTATCGCGCTGTTAGATCGTCCAGACATGACGGTAGAGCAACTGATGGGCTATATTCCAGGGCCAGACTTTTCGCAAGGTGGGCGCATCATTGGCATTGATGGTATCAGAGATTATTTTACCAATGGCAAGGGGCGTATCATTGTACGTGCAGAGGTTCGTCTCGAAGAGACGCCACGTAGTCGCTCGCTTGTGGTAACGCAAATTCCTCCTATTGGGCGTGATAAAGTCAAAGCCTCGATTGTGAAAGCCGTCAATGCGCGCAAGTTAGAGAACCTCATGCCTGATGTGCGTGACGAGAGCGATACGGAAAAAGGGACGCGCATTGTACTCGATTTGCGCAAAGACGCGGATGCCGCGCAAACACTTTCACAACTTTTTAGTGAGACTGATTTGCAGATTGCCCTCTCGTTTCAGATGGTTTTTCTCTTTGGAGAACCAATGCAGTCAGCACGTCAGCCAAAGCAGGTTGGTATTCTGGAATTATTGAATTACTGGAATGCTCATCAACTAGATGTGTTGACGCGTCGCTCCCAGTTTGAACTGCGCAAAGCTCGTGAGCGGTTACATATTATTGAAGGATTGATTATTGGAGCTGCACACGCCGACCAGATTGTGAAAATCTTTCAGCAAGCGGAGGATCGGGCGGCTGCGCGCAAAGCGATTGAGCAGGCCTACACACTGACCGCCATACAATCGGATGTGATCGCATCAATGACGCTGGCGCAGGTGACGCGCCTGGATGCTGGCAAATATGCGCACGAGCGTGAAGAATTACAGGCACGTATCCAGGAACTCGAACAGTTGCTTGCCAGTCGAAATGCACTGATTGCCCTCTTAAAAAAGGAAATGCAGCAAAGTATTAAACAATTTGGCGATGAACGGCGTACCATGATCGATGTGACAGGGACGATACATGCACCGATTACCGAAGTCGCCAAATTGCACGAGCGTGAGCGGCTGACGATTGTCTGGACGCGCTCCGGCATGCTCAAAACCCTTCCGGCTGATACGTTTACGCCAAAAAAGAACGGTGCGGTTCTGTATGCTCCCGTGCGGGGAGACGAGCAGGTGCGTCAGATCATAGCAAGCACGTCGCAGGATTATTTGCTCTGTGTTGCATCGACGGGGCGTGTGTTTCAGATTGCTACTCATCGCGTTCCCGTTGGCACACGCTCCACAAAAGGTGAGGCGTTGCGCAAAATGCTAGAGCTGGCCCAAAATGAGGAGATTGTCGCGCTTCTTCCGATTGCCTCGTATGAAGAGGGTTGCTATCTGACGATGTTTAGCCGTGCGGGTAAGGCCAAGAAATCACCGATCAGTGAATATCGTGCGGTAGATGTCGATGGTTTACTGGATATGAAACTGGCTGACGGCGATAGTGTGGTAACGGCGTTGTTAGTGAACGGGCAGGGCGAGTATCTGGTGACAACCAATACTGCGCAAACGTTGCGTTTTAGCGACGAACTGCTACGGGCACAAGGACGCATTGGGCAAGGCGTGAGCGCAATGGCTGTGGGAGCGACGGCAGCCGTTGTGAGTGTGTGCTATCACGAGACGGCCATGCCAGCGCAAGAATTTCTTGTAGTCACAAGCGAGGGAGCAGTGAAACGCGTGGATATGGCCCAATATCCCCAGAAAGGCCGCGCAACCGCAGGTGTAGTAACGGCGGAACTGGCCGAGAAAGAGTCTGTTCTGTTGACTATGCTGGTAAACGCGAACGATCAGCTCTTGGTACAAGGAAGTGCTGAAAGTGGTGAGCAGGCTACGGTAAGGTATGCACGTGATATTGCTCTCTTACCGCGTACAAAAAAGGGCGTGAAACTGCTCAATGGGCGTATACAAGGTATTGTGAAACTGGGTTAAACGAATCTGCGCTACAGTGAATCAAGAAAATGAATTGCTCTGCTCTATACAAAATTTTCCGGGTTCACTGTAGTGTGTTGGTTTTACTTTGTGCGTGCGAAGAGATAGATGATGCCTAGCGCGAGCAGGCCGAGGCCTGGGAACCACAGTGAGAGAATAAAAGGCGCGAAACCTGTTGGGAAGAGGCGATAGGTGGGGCCATATTCAATCAGTCCTACAAACAAAATAATCAATGCGGGCGTGATTGCACCTGCCCCAATGTAGCCGCGTCGAGCGGCAAAGGCGATTGCTAGCAAACTCAAGCCGATAGCAAAAAACAATGTGCCACCGCCATCTGGAATGACTGGCTTAAACGCAAAGAAAATGGAGATACCAATGAGCGTGATGAGTATGCCCGCAATTAATAGGCGATGGGGATTGAGTAGGGCGGCGGCCAACACCCCAGCTCCAAATAAGAATAGGCCTATTGGATATGTCAACGGATTGAGGTGCAGCAACAAGGCACCAAGTAGAAAAATAATGCCAAGTCCGATTAAAAGATACGATTGACGGCGATTTCGATCCGAGAAAGCTGCTCGTACTGCCAATGATTTTGCCATTATGTACTCCTTAGATTACTTTTGCAGTGCATTCACGATAGAACTGTATGCCACTAACACTCTCTAAGCACTTATTCTTACACGTCGTTTAGCGGTTATTTTTGCGAATGATGAGAGGAAAACAAGCAATATAAGCATCAGACATGCTTATATTGCTTGTTTTCCTCTCATGTTTCTACTGTAGCCTGGTTCTCTGTGTTTATTCGCCGGCTGGGGGAGGGACATCGCCGGGACGTTCTGAGCGTACAACTTCTATTGAGCATTGTGCAATCAATGCGCCAATCGCGCCAATCGCAGCAAGCATAGGAGCGACTAAGACACTCACAACGCCAACCGTTAAAGGAATTTCCATAATGGTGTGGCCGTCTTGTTTAATAATGATACGGCGCACATTGCCCTCGTGGATCAATTCTTTGATTTTGCTCAGTAACTGTTCGCCTACAACCTGAAGCTCTTCATATGCTGGTCGTTGTTCCACATTTGATGTGTTTGGATCTGCCTGTGCCATAATATATTCTCCTTTTTATTGTATGATCGAACTTGTGGCAATGCTTTTTGTTACTTCCTTATCTATTACGCAATGCAGAGTGAAAGGTTAGATAAAAAGCAGATATTCTTAAGAGATTGTGATATTTTTGAGATGTTTGGCATTCACTGACCTGCTGGGTACAATGAGAGAGGACGAGAATGTAGGATGAAAGAAAACAGAGAGGGAAGAGCATGCATTATTTTCTTGCCAAGACTGACCCTGAGACCTATAGCATCGCGCAGTTTGAGCGCGATGGCACGACGACGTGGGATGGTGTACGCAATGCGCAAGCTGTTCGTGCGATCCAAGAGATGTGTCCTGGTGACGAGGTGTTAATCTACCATAGTGGGGGCGAAGCAGGAATTGTTGGTCGGGCACGTGTGGTTTCAGAGCCACGTCCCGACCTGCATGATGTGAAAAGTTGGGTGGTCGATATCGCTTTTGTCCAGCATTTCGCCCGCGTGATCTCTTTGCGTGAGATTAAAGAAAGCCACCGTTTTGATGAGTGGAGTCTGGTGCGTCAGGGCCGTCTTTCGACGATGCGTGTTCCCGAGGCCTTTATTGACTGGTTGCACGAAAAAAGCATCTTTTAAAAACGAGCGAATATGCTACAAATACAAAGCAAGAGGAGGAAGCGATGGATAACACTGCGTTGTGGTATGTTGGGGGACGCTGGGTTCATCCCAATGAGGCGACCCTTTCGATCAATGACATCACCGTTTTGCGTGGCTATAGTGTGTTCGAGTCGCTCCGCACGTATCATCGGCGGCCATTTCACTTAGAGGAGCATCTAAGCCGTCTTGCACGTTCAGCTGCATTGATTGATTTGGAGGTTCCCTATACCCGTGAATTTGTTGCAGCGATTATTGACGAGGTTATTGAGAAGAATCCCTACGAGCATGCCTCCATTCGTATCCTGGTCACCGGCGGTGAGAGCGAAGATGGCATTTTGCCTTCAGGAAAGCCAACCCTAGCCGTGTTGATCACTCCGCTCGGTGAGCGTGATATGGAGCGTTTTGCCAGCGGCATCAAGCTGATTACCAGTGATTTACAGCGTGTTGCGCCAGAGGCAAAGACGGTTAACTATGTGGCAGCCGTGCGCTCATTGAAAAATGCTATTCGGTATGGAGCTATGGATGCGCTATTTGTGAATGAGCAACAGCAGGTGCTAGAGGGCACGCGCAGCAATTTTTTTGTGTTCCAGGGTGATACATTGGTGACACCGCGTCGTGGGGTGCTGCTAGGTGTTACACGCAATGTCGTGCTGGAACTGGCACGAGGACATTTTAGGATAGAGGAGCGTCCGATCTTACTAAAAGAGCTGGCTTCTATTGATGAAGCATTTATTACGTCTTCATCAAAGGAGATCACGCCCGTTGTGCAGATAGATGACCATGTGATCGGCGATGGAAAACCGGGGGTGCGTACCACTCTGCTAGAGCAGTATTTCATCGCAATGGTAGGGCGCGGCAATTTTTGAGTAGCTTGAATGCCGGTGTGGGATGCTCATGCCGAGCATCCCCAGGTGTTTTAAATTAGCTAACAGCAGTTGGTAGTGGTTGTGCTACACTAGAAACCGCTTCATCAAGTGCGTTGAGTGCATACTGTAGTTGCTCGTCGGTGATACAAAATGGCACAAGAATGCGAATGACATTGTCAAGCATGCCGGCCCGAATGAGAATGAGACCACGCTGGTGTGCAGCGGCGAGAATAGCCCCCGTTTTTTGGGCATCAGGCTCTTTCGTTGTGGGGTCTTTGACCAGTTCCATGGCGATCATGCCACCCAGTCCACGCACATCGCCGATAAAGGAGAAGCGTTGTTGCAGTTGTGTGAATTTGTCCAGCACGGCCTGTCCGATGCGGCGTGCAAGGGCGGCCTGATCTTCTTGTTCATAGAGATCAAGAACAGCAAGGGCCGCGGCACAAGCAACTGGGTTGCCGCTATATGTGCCGCCAAGTGTGCCAGCAGGGGGGATATCCATGATATCCGCGCGTCCGATAACACCGCTGATTGGCATACCCGCTCACATTGATTTTGCCAGAATCATCAGATCGGGAACAACGCAATCGAGTTCGACGGCAAACATTTTCCCCGTGCGACAAAAGCCAGTCTGAATTTCGTCTGCAATAAAAAGGATGCCGTGTTTGGCGCACAATGCTTGCAGAGCGTGCAAGAAGCCCGGCGGTGAGACCATGAAGCCACCTTCGCCTTGCACCGGCTCGATGATGATGGCTGCAACCTGGTCGGGAGCAACCTCGCCTACGAACATGCGCTCAATCTCTTCAAGACACGCTTGTGACGCCTGTTCGGGTGTCATGTTCATACGATAGGGGTAAGGGAATGGAGCGCGATAGACTTCAGGGGCATAGGGACCAAAGCGATGCTTATAGGGTTTGACTTTGGCGGTCATGGTCATCGTCATGAGTGTACGACCATGATAGGCATTGTCAAAAACGATGACGGCAGGACGGCCAGTCGCGTAGCGTGCAATTTTGACCGCGTTTTCAACGGCCTCTGCGCCGCTGTTAAAGAAAATGGCCTTTTTGGGAAAATCGCCGGGCGTCATTTTAACAAGACGTTCTGCCAGTGCAATGTATGGCTCATACATCATGACGGTGAAGCAGGTATGCGTAAATTTCGCGGCCTGTTCAGCGATTGCTCTGGTTACTTCTGGGCGTGCATGCCCAATATTCATGGCTCCGATGCCACCTGCGAGGTCAATGAAGCGATTTCCATCGACATCCTCGATGATTGCTCCGTCAGCTTTGGCCGCGAATACATTCATCGTAGCGGAGAGTCCGCGTGCCACAACCTGCTGGCGACGTGCGAGCAGTTCGCGAGATTTTTCCCCCGGAATGTTCAGATGGGAAAGACTTTCAGACATAGCAATGCCTCCTGCTTGGGAAGACGGTAAAACGGATAGAGGGTGTGATAGAATACTTTCACGCCGCCTCTCTCAGCATTCTATCACATTTCCCCTCGCTCTAGCTGTGTCTGTGCTAGGCTGCACCATCTTGAGGCCGCTGTAGTAGATGGGCGGCGGCCTTTTTGATACGGGCCTCACTGCGTTCACCAAAGCCGGCGAGCGTACAGATGCGATGTTGCTTGGCAGCTTGCCAAAGTTTTTCGGCACTATCGATGCCAAGCTCCTGATAGAGACGAATGGCTGTTGAAGGCCCAACATGCTCAATGGCCATGAGTGTGCGTATGGGTTTGGGAAGAGTCTGCATGCAGACGCCATCCTGGAAGGTCATTGTGCCATCAGCAACAAGCTGGGCAATACGCGAGCGGAGACGTTCTCCCAGTCCTGGTACAGATAATGTCTCGCCACGGGCAAGTATATCTGCTGCACGCTCGCGTAATGCCAGGATGCCACGTGCCGCGTTGCGATAGGCTTGAATGCGATAGGGATTGCCTCGCTGTATCTCTAATAGATCGGCGATATCGGCAAGGACCTCGGCGATTTGGCGGTTAGAAACAGGCGGCGATACAAGTGTTTCTGACTCCATGCCTGGTAGTGTTGGTTGTAAGTTTTGCTTGCCAGGCTGTTCTGACGACTTTGGTACAATATGAATGGTTTGGGTCAGCTGAATAATACTCATGGAGGTAGCCCCTTTCAGGATAAAGGCACGACTCACAAGGAGAAGAGCTTCTGCCTGATGGCAATGATGCAGGTATGGGTGAACGTATGGCTGTTTTGCTGATAGTTAGTGTCCAATATACATTGAAATCTTGTTCTAATTATACCATGTTGTCGTAATCGTGTCAAATCCGGTGCATCTTATTTGCACATATTTTCTCTTTTTGTGGCTTGAGGTCATGTTCCCCTGTCCGCATGCAGGGTAGGCTAGACAATCTAGAGCAGATATGCTATTGGTATCAAGAGGTACTGTAATGCCTGTTATTTTTGGGCTTCGCATAACGCTTGTTTGCTTGAACAGAGAGGGCGATGATGTCTGATACGAACTCCGCATATAACCCCGAAGAGCAGATCATTGAAATTTCGGACCTGGATGGTGAGTACGACCGTAAGCAGAAGTCGACAAAAAATCCCCCTCTCCCGTTAGTACATTCCCTCGTCTTATCGGCCCGTTTAACGTATGAGCAGCGGCGTAAGCGTATTGTTATCACTGGAGGTCTGTTTCTTGTTGGATTGTTCGTGTTATTTGGGAGTATGACCTCTCTGTGGGGTATATGGCCTTGGTCGCCTATGTCGCAAAAAACGAGTGGCAGACTCTTTTTTTTCCAAACGCTCCCGGCCTGGGGTAATATGACTCTCGATGGGCGTCTCCTCCCGCAAGTGCCAACTTTAATTAGCCAGCAACCTATTACGTTACCAGTGGGCCGCCACGTTTTTATATGGCATGCTGAGCCATTTTATACGCAGCAATGTGTGCTACTGGTCACTCCTGCCCAAGGAGTTCAAACGTGCAAGACGAGTATCGTTGGTATGAATGGATATGGTCGGCAGGCAACACTGATTCAGTTTCCTCGCGCACCCTCGTTAGCATCAATGCCTGTTGTGGAGCGCGAGGCATTGATACAGGATACACAGCAATTTTTAGATTTATTGCAAGCTACAACCGTTGTACAACCGGGCGAACGCTATGTCTATAGCCCGGATAGCGGGATTGTGCGTACTGCGGTGACACCATTGCAGGTGATGCATCGTTTTGTCTTGGATATAAATACCGCTTTACCAGCCAATTGTGAGGGCATTTCGCTCGGTATTTCTTGTTTTGTGGATAACAATGACTGTCGCTTGTTTTGTACATTGAACTGGCCGGGCGCATTAAATGATGTTGCTGGTCTAAACTCCGACTGGCATGTAGCGGCGATCATTCGTCCTATCTGGCAATATGTTCCAATAGTGCCGTCATCATCTTCAGTACTAGAGAGACCATTGCAGGTGAGCGGAGGGCAGCAATTTGTGACGTTGCGCATACGCTGGCAACAAGACCATTGGGTAGTCAGCTTTCATCAGCAAGGAGCGAGTTCTTTTGATGATCCAAACTGTATTACTGCGATGAATACGCTGGTGACGAATGCTTCGTACCATTCGATACCCTCAGTTGGGCAACAACTCTTCTGGTCGTACCTCTCGGGGAAAAATCGTGCCGAAGGGTGTGTGGCTATGACGGTGCAGCAGGTGTTTGTCCCCAGTAGTGCCATCTTTTCTGCACAGGCGATGCTGTTGGAACGTTTTGGTGTGTTATTGGCGGCGAACGATGCTGCACACCAACTTTGGCCGATCTTGCCGCTTGCCACAGAACAGGAGCAGCAGGTGGCAGACAGTATTGCCCGACAAGCGGTCTTTGTCTCCTAAAATGAGTCACTTTGCGCAAAAACTAATCAGCCTCTTTCCCCCTTTACGAGCATATTGCATCTCTGCAAGGAAGTATGCTATGATCGCTGCGCGACTTCTGTTCGTAAAGGGGGATACGCAACATTTATGCAAGTAACCAGACAGGGGCAACAACTCACCACGTGCCCACAGTGCGATAATGTTGTCCGCATTGATGCCGAATTTTGTAATATTTGTGGGCAACGCCTGCGACCAGCAGTAAAACAGGGTACGCAAGGAAATCAGCTCTTCTCTTCCTATGGATCGAATAGTGAAATAGAGGAATATGAAGAAGAAGAGGATGAAGAGGATGATGAAGATGAAAAAAATGTAGCACTCGTGCCATCTTCACCGGGCGAGATTCTTAATACCCTTCAGCGTTTGCAAGAGCAATCGGCGATGATGGATCGCTATTTTCCGGCGGATTTGCCAGGCAAAACACAGAAAATGATGGCCTGGCGTAAGCAAATTCAGCGTGCGCGGGCGTGTGCGGAATTATTTGAACGTCCTCAGTTGCAGGAGATTGAGTCACAGCAGGTTCTTAAACTGCGCCATCATCTTTCTGAAGCGACTCGTGCGCTTGATTTTACGCGTGAATATACAGTGAAGGTAATTGGACATGCGGGAGCAGGCAAAAGCACACTGCTAGCTGCCATGTTGGGACGCGATATTTTTCCACGTCTCGCAGGTGGAGCGGTGACGGGCGTGCGCACGCAGGTACGTTTGTGCGAGGAGCGTGAGCCAGAAGAGATGACGGTTCATTTTCTGACGCGCTCAGCCTTTGATGATCTCTTGAAGAAAACACACGAAGCCATACAGGTTGTGACCAATCCACGCACGCGCGAGGCATTGACGGAGGAACAACGTATTCTCCAGCAAGCTAGCGAGGCATTTGCAGAGCAATACTTGAAAGATGATGTGCCGTATGTCGAACATATTCCGCCTGAACGCTGGAAAGAGGAAAGTAGCCGTTACATTGAGGAACCGGCTCGTGATAGTGAAGAAGCACGTCTGATCCGGCTCGTTGATTATGTTGAGTATCGGCTTCATACGAGTCAGCGGGCATTACTCCCGCCTGGAAGTATGCTCGTGGATTTGCCGGGGGGAGCAGCAGGCCAGTTGCGTCACGATGCGATTTTGCGTGAAGAGTTGGATGCTGTTGATGCTGTCGTGTTGGCAATCGGGAATAATCGTTTTGGCGATGATGATCGCACGCAGCGTATCTTTGAAATGGTGCGCCGCAAAGTGGTGTATGGACGTTCGCCAGAGGTAGCAGCTCGGATGGTTTTCCTGGCGGTAACACATTGGGATGAAATTACTTCACCGGCTAGTCTGGAAAAGGCTTTGGGAAGCCTGCGTCCTCTTCTGCGCAATCTTCCGCCCAACTATAGCACCTATCATCATCACGGTGCTGGCAATGATTACTTTTTTTATCCTCTGCGTGGGCTTGATGCGCTGCTGGCAACACTTGGCCTGGAAAAACAAAAACTGGATGCTGAGCGTATCCAGGAAGGACGTGACTATGCTGGACGTATTTTGAGCGTTTATCCCGAATTGCTGCGTATTGATTCGACGTTACCTGGGACGGCAAGCGCACAAGATTTTCAGAAAGTTATCGTGAAACAACACGAAGCGATGTTACGTTTTAGTGGTCTGCCTGAGCTGACGAGTGATCTTCAGTTGTTTCTGACGAATAGTCGTTATGAAGTTCAACTTCGCCAAGCAGAGACGCAACTGGCGATGGCCCTTCAGCAGCTTGAAGACTTGTGTTGGGAGAATCTGAGCAGTCTGGGCGTGCATAGTCGCGATTTAGAAGAATTGCAACAAGAGATGCAGATGCGCCAAAGCAAGCGCGGGGCAACACGTTTCGAGCAATTGTTACATCGCACCAGTGAGATGCATAGTGCGTGGCAAGAGGCATTAAAACAGTTCGATACCGTGATTCGTACCGAAGGCAATGCTTTCCATCGCGCATTAGAAACCGCCCATGAGCGAGCGGCGCGGCGGATCAAAATTCGCATTATGCAAGGTCACTTTGACCATTTTATCAAAGTGGGCAATCGTACTCAGGCCGATTCGCCAGCGATGGAGATCGGCAATCGCTGGGTAGATATTGATGGATGGAGCCTGATCAAAGCGTTGCGCGTCAGTTTCAGTGCTGCTTTGGAGCGCGAGTTGAATGAGCCAGCGCGCACACTGGCAGAGGCATTTCTTATTCCTATTGCCCATAAAGAGGAGATAGATGGTTCGCTGGATATCAATCGCGTGGCTCTTGGGGAATTTGGTGGTGAGCTGGATGAGATACAGAAAGCCTATAATAAGCTTAAGCGCAGTGTGCGCGAGAAGGCGCGTGATGTTTGTCTCTATGTGACAATGGGCGAGTTGCTCAATGAAGAGAAATATGCCCCAACAAAGGATGATCCAGCAGTCAATGCGTTGTATCGGCTGGCGAGTGTGCAAGGCAAAGCGGAAGATATTGTGCAGCAGGCGCGTCAATTGATGGGGCCAATTCTGGATGTCATTTGCGGGCAACTGGCGCAAAGTACCGAGCAGCGTATTGCTCATCTGTTCCGCTATGAACTGGATAAACTGGAGACGCGCCAGATGTACGATAGTGATCGCCTGGAAACGCCACCAAACAGCGTGCCCGGCATCTTTGCCGATCTGATTAACCGTCTCTATAGCTTATTGACCGAGCGCGTATTGACATCAGATACCCTGCGTCAACAACTAGATCTGCTTCAGGCACAACGTGAAGCGACTGTTGACCGTTGGGTTGAGCTGATCCACGATACAGAAGTGCTTAAAACGGTGCATCGTCAGGTCAATTAGCTGTCAATTTGTGTGGAAAAGCAACCAGAGAGCGGTCTACTCTGGTTGCTTTTCGGTAGAAGGGAAGAGAAATAAAAAGAGAGAACCCCTTGCGAGGTTCTCTCTAACGTTCCCAGAGCGGGAACCCATGTGCTGAGTCACGAGACATCTTCCCCAAGATATCTCTTTACCATGTACCTGTATCTCGCTTCAACCACCTGTTGTTCTACACAAGTCCCCCAACCGATGTAGCTTCGCAAGCTGAAGCTGTATCCAGAGCGTTATGGTACACGTCCCTTGCCATATGTTACGCTGTTGGTTGAACATCCCCCCCAGGACATTTAACCGTGTAACACTTTCCCCACGCATATAATACCCTGGTGGGAGGGAGATGCGGTTAATAATATGTTAAGATGTTATGGAGATTTATGAGAATATGACGATTCAGGTTGAGGAATCTTAATCTTTCGATTGATACACGAAAGGGAAATTTGCCCATGCTAACAGAAGCAAAAAATATGCATTATCAAGGCCTGCAAGCGGGAGAACATTGTTGGCAAGGCGAGGTGGACGCTATGCCTTTTTCCCTTGCTGCGACATTGCTGGGAAGTGAAGTTATTCGTATACGCTGTCTGAGGGGCACGCAGGCGGAGCAGGCTCAAGGCATACGTTACCGGGTGGTGGATGGCGGCGCAGGAACATTGCCTTATCACTCATGGAGCGTGGCCAAGAGTGACGAAGAGTGGCCGCATTTGGCCCTTGGTGACGATGTGCAACACATGCTTGAAACGTATATACAAGGTTTTGCCTTTTCTCCTACAGGCGTGGTGTTTACTCATGTATTGGCTTCAGAAGAGCGTATTTATGGCTGTGGGGAAAGAGCAGGAGCGATGAATAAGCGTGGGCAAGCTTTTCCTATCTGGAACGTTGATCCCCCTATTCAACATGACGATACTACACAAACCATGTATAGCTCTATTCCTTTTTACGTGGGCTTCAATAGCGCAAACGGGGTAGCTTATGGTGTATTGATTGACAATGCGGGTTTGGTTGAGATGGATTTAGGGAAAAGCGTTGCGCATGAGGCACGTATTAGTGTACAGGGGGATAGTCTAGTTGTTTATATTTTTATTGGTCCAACTGTGGCAAAAGTCATGCAGCAGTATACAGAGTTAACTGGGCATATGCCACTGCCAGCACGGTGGACGTTGGGCCATCATCAGTCTCGTTGGGGCTATTTAACAGAGCAGCAGGTGCGCGAAGTTATGCAGCGTTTTCGTGAGCGCAATCATCCCTGTGATGCCATCTGGCTTGATATTGATTACATGCATGGCTTCCGTAATTTTACTTGGAATACAGAAACATTTCCAGACCCGCAGCAGATGGCAAATGCTCTGCATGCAGAGCATTTTCACCTTGTGACTATTATTGACCCTGGCACAAAAATAGATGAGCAGTATAGTGTGTATCAGGAAGGATTGCAGCAGGATATGTTCTGCCGCTATCCGAACGGAAGCTATTTTCAAGGCAGTGTTTGGCCTGGACTCTGCATGTTTCCTGATTTTTCGCAAGAGAGAGTGCGCATATGGTGGGGCAATTACTACCAAACATTGCTTGCCCAGGGTGTTGATGGGATCTGGAATGATATGGATGAGCCATCCCTGACAAATTTTCTCACGCAAGCAGCGGAAGAGCCATCGCTGCAAGGGCAAACAATTGATGACGAAGTGGTCCATTACGCAGGTGGAGAACAGGTGACGGCACAAGATGGACCACCCGTAAAACATGCTTTATTTCATAATGCCTATGGAATGGAGATGGCGCGCGCCTCATATGAGGGTCTGCTGCGCTTGCGTCCCAACTCGCGTCCGTTCGTACTCACCCGTTCTGGAACAACGGGTATGCAGCGTTATGCGGCATTGTGGACTGGCGATAATAGCAGTCGATGGGAGCATATTGCGCTCGCCATCAGGATGTGTCTGAATCTTGGCATGAGTGGCGTTCCCTTCGTTGGAGCAGATATCGGTGGTTTTTGGGGGGCGAGTAACGGGGAATTATTGGTGCGTTTTGCGCAATTGGGAGCATTAATGCCCTTTTGTCGTAATCATAATGCGCTTGGTAATCCTGATCAGGAACCCTGGGCTTTTGGTGAAACCTATGAAAATGCCTATCGTAAGGCAATAGAGACGCGTTATCGTTTTTTGCCATACCTGTACACTCTTTTTCATGATGCTTCGGTCAGCGGCACGCCGATTATGCGGCCTCTTTACTATCAATATGCAGATGACCAACAGGCTTGTGATGAGGAGACAGAGTTTCTGTTGGGCGAAACATTGCTCGCGGCTCCTATTTTAGAAGAGGGAGTTACGAGCCGAAAAGTTTATTTCCCGGCAGGACAATGGTTTGATTTTTGGGATGGGACCGAATATGCAGGCAAGGATAGCAGTGATATTGCCGCTTCGTTAGATTCCTGGCCTTTGTTTGTGCGTGGCAATAGTATTCTGCCGCTTGCTCCTATTGTGCAGTATGTTGAGCAAAAATTGGTGGATCCACTGACTTTTGCTTGCTACATGGCGACGGACGGCCAGGCAAGCTATATCCTCTATGAGGACGATGGGAACACGCAGGAGTATCGCGCTGGTGCATTTGCAACGACAGCGGTCAGTTGTCGTGTGGACGAGAGTGAGGTGGTTGTGAGAATTGATGAGCAGCATCATGGTTATCGTCCGCAGCGTGATGCATACGAGGTTGTTGTGTATGTAGGCAATCGCGTGCTGCGTGAACGTGTACAAGCAGGCCAGGGTAGCGCGTTTGTGCGTTGGTAGGTGTATTGCTTATACCAGTAGCGTTCCAATAATAATAAGCGCGAGAAGGCCTAACACTACAAAATCTTTGCGTGTGAAGGCCCCTTCATACAGCAATGTTTGTTTTTCCTCACTGCGGTAGCCACGAGCTTCAAGAGCAGTGCCGAGTTCTGCGGCCCGTCTGAGGATGCTTTGTATGAGAGGGATAAAGAGCATACTCAGACTTTGCAGGCGTTCGATCAGCGTGCCGCTGCTGAGATCGGCCCCACGCGCAGTCTGTGCCTTGATCAGTAGTTCTATCTCTTCCTGTAATGTTGGGATGAAACGTAGCGCGATCAAGGCCATTAATGCAAAGTCGTCAACGGGGAGTTTGAGCCGCCGCAAAGGGGTAAGGAGTATGGTGAGGCCCTCGATCAGAGCTACTGGGGATGTCGTCATGGTCACAAGTAGCGAACTGGTAAAAAGGACGAGCAGAAAAACAAAGCTGTTGCCGATGGTCCAGACGCCAGTGTAAGTAATAGTCAGAGGGCCGATGGGATAAGGTGTAGTTGGCTTGGGTAAGTGAATGAGCCAGAGATAGAAAAAGGCAATGAGCGTGAGTAGCAACAGCGGTATGCGTATCTGGCTAAACCAGCGATTACGCCAAAAAAAACGGAGGATTGGCATAGGGAGTAAAGTGGTGAATAGGATGAAAAGAAAAACGGCAGCACCTATGAGTAGTATTTGGCGCATTGTGCCATAGGTTGTGATGAGTGGGCCTAGGGCGTAAAGTGATCTGAACGTTCCTTCGCGAGTGAACAGGGTGGGGATACCGCCAAAGAGCATAAAAACAACCAGTAGCCACAGGCGTTGCCAGATGATGCGTGGCGAGATACACGAGAGTCCAACGCTAGCGATAACAATAGTTACGGCAGCGAGGATAGGTGTAAAGTTCCAGAAGTGCTGACTGGCAAAGAAATACCAGCATGCAATACCAACTAACAGCAGCAATTTTGTCCTGGCTTGCAAGCGATGCAGTAGGCTTGTTCCCTCATAGTAGGTTCCTAACGAGATCGTTCTGAGCATAAGTACGTCCTATAGCCTTTATCTTTTTTCTTGTTCCCTGCTTTGTGCAAGCGGGAGAGGTAGATGGTCTTGTAACCAGTGAAAAGCACCATCAAGTGTCACTATCTCTGATGGGATAGCTAATCCTTGTGTGCGTAACTGTGAGAGTAATTCGCTCAGAGGGGGAGCAGCCAAGCCCCATGAGCGTAGTTGCGTTGTTTGTGCAAAAACACTGTGTGGTGGTCCCTGCGTGACGAGGCGACCTTCGTGCAGCACAAACAGGGTATCGGCGATTGTTGCGACTTCGGTCATGTCATGCGAAACAAGAATAACGGTGACACCTTGTTCCTGTTGGATATGATGGAGATAGGTATAGAATTCGTTGCGCCCATCGGCATCGAGGCCGACGCTTGGTTCATCTAAGATCAGAATCGTAGGTGACATGGCCAGTATACCCGCTAGGGCTACACGGCGTTTTTGCCCACCGCTCAAATCAAAGGGAGAACGCATTGCGTAGGTATGTGGAGAGAGACCAACCATCTCTAGGGCTGCAAGCACCCGTGTACGTATCTCATGACGTTCCAGGTGTAGGCGATGGAGGCCAAAGGCGACATCTGCATAGACGGTACGCTCAAACATCTGCGTTTCTGGGTACTGAAAGAGCATCCCGACCTTTTGTCGTAGGGGGCGCAAGTCCAGGCCGCGCTTGCCAATCTCAATGCCATCCACGATAACACTGCCTTGCGTGGGAAGCAGCAGTGCATTGAAATGTTGGATCAAGGTTGTTTTTCCTGAGCCGGTGACGCCAATAATCGCGACACAACTCCCTCGTGTAATTTCCAGGCTAATATCGATCAGAGCGGCTTTCGTGAGCAAACCAGACTGGTAGGTATGAGAAAGATGGTGTGTGATAATGATTGGTTTGCTCAATGCATGATCTCCTGTGCAATGGCTTCGATAGTCAGAGCGTGTTTTGAGAGTGGGAAGCCGATAGCGCGTAGACGCTCTGCAAGAGCCAGTGGTTCTGGTATGGCTAGCTTTAAGCTCCTCAAGTGTTCAAGGTTGGCAAAAATAGTTGAGGGCATACCATCCATCACAATGCGACCCTGTTCCATGACGACGATACGCTCTGCCAATGCTGCTTCTTCTAATAAATGCGTGACGTGAATGATAGTTAAATGATATTCTTGATGCAATTGATGGAGCAACGAGACAATTTCCTGCCGTGAAAGCGGGTCGAGCATTGAAGTCGCTTCGTCCGCGATAATGCAGTGTGGACGCAATGCCAGTACACCCGCGATAGCTAGGCGTTGACGTTGTCCGCCTGAGAGTTTGTGGGGCGGAAAACGTCGAAGGGTGTTAATGCCGACTGCTGTCATGGCTTCCTCGACGCGCTCGTGCAGTAGTGATGGTGGGAAGCCCCGTACCCGTAAAGCCCAGGCAACATCATCTTCTACAACGGTAGCGATAATCTGGTTATCTGGGTTTTGAAAGATCATGCCTACTTTGTCTCGAATGCTTGGGTGCTGCATATCGTCGTGTGTATCAAGGCCATCAACCAGGACACGGCCTTGCTCTGGCAGTAAAAGCGCATTACAGTGACGTGCCAACGTCGATTTCCCACTGCCGTTATGACCCAGCAGTGCAACATATTCACCTTGTGCGATGTTTAAGCTGACAGAAGTGAGTGCCGCTGGAAATGTAGTGCGTTGTTTTTTGTCTTGTCTTGGATAGGTATAGGTGATATTCTGGATATCGAGAAGCGGTAGAGTTTTCATGATGATCTTGTATGTCTCCTATTGCGAAACGACCATGACTTTTTGAAAAGAGCTACTGATCGCCGTGCATCTTTTATCATAAATTGAGCGAGCCAGGTGCGCGGTTTTTCGCGATTACGTGCTTCTATTCTGAAATGGCGAAGAGAAGACTGGGCCATCCGGTCAAGCAAGCCGCCGGGGAAGGGACGAACTTCATAGCCAAGCATACGAGCAAAAAAATTGGTTGCGAAATAGATAGCTGTAACAACTGGACAGAGAAATAGCCAGAGCAGTATATAGAGTAAAAGAAGCCAGTAGGTGAAGAGAAATGTAGCAACCATGTTAACCTGAGGGTAGATGGTATATTGCCATTGGACAGTTAGGTTGAGATTGGCGGCAATCTGGTTGCTGATAGAGGTTGCAATTGCGTATGCATCATGAAAAGAGCGCACGACAGTATCAGCTGGCAGACCAGTCAGGATGAAGAAGAGCAGCAAGAGGACGAATAGGAGGCTAGCTCCACTGGTGATACCGAGAAGTAGCAGTAAAAAATGTGAGAAACGGTATTTCATCGTAAGACCCAAAAAAAGGCCTCCCATACTCTCTAGTGCGAGAAAGACCGTAGCTTGTGGTCCAACCGTTACGCTGACAATGAATAGCGTGACGAGCATGCTCATTACGCTGACATAGAGACCGCGCCGCAAGACGAGAATGGCAAAAACAACAAAAGTAAGCAGACGAAAAAGCTCGGAGCCGATAGGCAGATAGGTGACGAATAGCTGAAAAAGCACCGCGATATCCGCCAGTAAGGCTCCCTCGGCAATTTCAATTGCCTGTAATCTACGGAACATGAATTATCCCATGGAAGAAACCACATGATGAGTTTTTTGAGAGTAAAAGTCCTACGAGACGCATTGTATCATACTGAGGAAAGGTTGGTCAGTGCCTGTGTGTCGTCATTGCCTGCCCTGTGTGCATGCACTGCCTATAAAGAGGATGCTTCTTTGCCGAACTATGGTGTCAGAAGATGAGGTGTGGCATGTATGTTGTTATCATGGCTCTAAAAGGCGTACAATAGAAATCGATCTGGGCGTAAGCATGTAAGCTCAGAGGGCATCTCTCAATGGAGAGGATGTGTCATTGTAGGCATGTGAAAGGTAAACTAGTCTTATGACGCAACTGGCAAGCGATCAGGAAAACGCATTTCTTCACCAAATAGCTGAATTACATCCTTCGTATAGATTACTACTCGGCCCTGGACCGTGTAATGTTGATCCACATGTGCTGGGTATCTCATCTGCTCCTCAATTGGGACATATGGACCCAGAGTTTACAGACCTGCTCGAAGAGACGGCAGAACTTCTCAGACATGTCTTTCAAACCGAGAATGACCTAACGCTCTGTATTTCAGGTTCAGGCTTCTCTGGTGCGGAGGCTGTATTGTGTAATCTTCTGGAGGTGGGTGATACGATCATCGTTGGCAATCTGGGCTTCTTCAGTGGTCAGATTGTTGATATTGCGCAGCGTATTGGCGCACATGTCGTAAATTTGCAGACCGAATTGGGCAAACCGTTGGATGCTGCCATCGTGGAGCAGGCATTTAATGAGCATCCAGTAGTTAAAGTATTTGCTACGGCTATTGCGGAAACTTCAACTGGTCTTCTGCAACCACTTGCTGAATTGGAGCGCATTACCCACGCCCATAATGCTTTGTTTGTCATCGATGCGGTCTGTGGGCTGGGCGGTGTTCCTTTGGCAGTTGATGCGCAAAGGATCGATGCTTGCTATTCAGGCAGCCAGAAATGTCTGGGTGCGCTTCCGGGGTTGGCTCCCGTCACACTTAATGAGCGAGCGGTACGAGTGATAAAAGAGCGGCGTACAGCTGTACAGAGCTATTACTTTGACTTACAAAATTTGCAACGTTACTGGAACGGCGACCATGCTTATCACCATACCGCGAGTAGCAATCTCGTCTATGGGTTGCACGAATCCCTGCGTCAGATCGTGGAAGAGGGACTAGAGGCACGTTGGGTGCGTCATCAGTTGCATGGAGATGCCTTGAAAGCGGGTATCAAGGCAATGGGGCTATCAATTCTCACGCAACCTGGTTATGAGCTTTCTGTCTTAACGACGATTAGTTTGCCAGAAGGCGTTGACGAGTTAGCTATTCGTCGTAGTTTTCTTACCGAATACAACATTGAAATTGGTGGAGGCTTTGGCTCTTTGAAGGGTCGTCTACTGCGTGTCGGCTTGATGGGCTATAACGCATGTCGGCGTAACGTCGATACGGTCCTTGCCGCTTTGGAACATATTCTGCCAGAGTGTGGCTGGTCTGTCACTCCTGGTGCTGCCCTTACCGCTGCTGATGCTGTCTATCGCCGCTAGCTAAGTAGATAAAGAAGGAACGCTTCAAGTAGTCCTCAATGCTACTTGAAGCGTTCCCTACCGTGGCCTAATTTTGTGCGAACGATTCGACACCAGCCATTATGACTTCCTGAAAAGCTCTGAATGCTGCGCGAAATTCTGCTGCCACAAGAGATTACCCAATGCTCTTAATGGTTTTTGCTATATTACCATCTGCATACCTGCTCTTAGACGGGTATGAGATAGACAAGAGCTACTACTGAGAGGCCACACAGCAAAACGATTGCTCGGATATGCGCATCCTGGAGTAGCACTTCTTCAGGGCTACCGCCGCCTTTGTGGAGATGGATCAGGTAGAGATAACGAAATACACCATACAGCACAAACGGAATAGTAAGGACGAGCCGATGATCTTTAATAGGGCCTTCAATCGTATAAATGCTATAGGAGAGAATGGTTCCTGTGACGACAATGGTAATGATCTGATCGAGCAACGCTACATTGTAGTCTTTCAGCGTAAGCCGATGGTGTCCCGCCTGTTCTTGTAAAAGAACTAGTTCATGGCGGCGTTTGCTGAAGGCAAGGAATAAGGAAAGGAAACAAGTTACTAAATAGAGCCAGGGAGAAATTGCAGCGGCAATGATAATCGCGCCTGCGAAAATGCGTAAGACGAAACCAATGGCAATAATAAATACGTCGATGAGAACGACATGTTTCAGGTAAATACTATAAAACACCATTAATACGATATATGTAATGATGGTGAGTGTAAACAAGATATTTGCACCACCCAGGTTTGCAAACGGGTCTGGAAACGAGTGTAGAGGGAGTTGGAATAAAATGCTCAAAATGCTGCCACAAAGCAGGAGCAGGAAAAAAATAGCCACAATACCCCAACGTATCGGCACTAGCCCGGAAGCGAAAGGACGCATGCGTTTCGTTGGATGTTGCCGATCACGTGCGATGTCGATCAAATCGTTTAGCAAATAGACACAACTTGATACAAGGCAGAAAATTACAAAGGCCAGAATAGTGCGTTCAAGCGCGATTGGGGCGAACAGGCGTTGTGCAAAGATCAGCCCTACAAAAACAGCTCCGTTTTTTGTCCACTGGCGTGGACGCATTGCGCGCGTAATGCCCTTAATGCGTTCTATAGTACTACTTTTAGGTAAAAATATTTCCTCTGGCGATGTTTTACGAGTTTCTATGTTCACGATATAGCTATCCTTTATTGTGGTGTTGTTTCACGTTGTGTGCCCCGTGCAGGCAAAGCAGGTGTCATATAGGTCAGGTAAAAGAAGTCGCGCCCGTTGCCATGCAAGTATTCATACCCTGTTCCTTGCATAGAGGGATTGAGCTTTGCGATGGAAAACTGCTGTTGTTGATGGCTGTATAGGAATGCACGGACCCAGAAAGGGTTGATATCAGTTTGCATGGCCATCACAGCTCCTGCTGCACGGAGTGCAACGCCGAGTGTTTGAGCCGAAAGCGCGTTGCCAGCGGCATAGACCAGACTGCCATCGGCAGTAATACCGATCCCTGAACGCCAGGTGTAGGTACTATTGAGGATTGTCCCGCCCCAGGCTGCACCATCCTGTGTAAGCGGGTTAATAACTTCGTGATTGATAAGTAGAGCGGCATTCTGACGCCACGCGACCAGATCAGTGTTGCTTGTGGTCAGGCGTGGATCAACCCCCCAAGAACCGATGAAGATCTGCCCTTCTTTGGTTACGGCAATCGTTGCTGTGTTTGGACGTGCGGGCACATAGGTGATGCCATTGCTCATCATGCCATACTGGCCATCAGCATATTTGAAACCGCCGTTAAATGCTGCTAGCAAGGCTTGTTGATCGGCAGCAGGAATGATGCCTGGCCCAGTGACGCCACGTGGCCCACCCGGTTCAGTTGTGCCGGCTACCATGTGTAAGTGCATGAAACGCGTGTCGAACTGTAGCATTGTAACAATAGCATACGGGCGCATTGGGTCGGGACGAAGGAATGTTCTGGCAATAATTGGTAAGGATGGAATCTGTGCTGTCGCCGTTGATTGTGTTTGTGTTTGCCATACACCTTCGCCATCAATAGCTGGTGTAATCAAGACATGCAGGGAGGTGAGCGATATCGGGGCAAACAAGGCAGCGGCAGGTATTGTGGTAGTGTGTGTACCTGCGGACGTGGGTGTGGCTTTGATGTTTTTAATCGCCCAGGGTGCAGCGGCTGGTTGTCCAGCGACGTGATATTGTAACTGATGCAAGGTATCGTTGAGGCCTAGATACCAGGACTCAACCTGTGCGGTGAGCGTTGGGCCAAGCGTAGAGCGTAGCATGTCGGCGAGTGCTGCGCCACCTTGACCACTGGCCTGCTCAAAAACAATGACCATCACGAGCATCAGTACAACTGCACTTATCAACCAACGTCGCGTCTTCCTGCCTTTGGATAAAGGTTTCGAACGTTTTGCAAGTGTAAGTGGCCCTCTCACGCGACGAGTGTTTTCCTCAAATGGAAACGGTGACCTCACAAGCGACGGCCTTTGTTGCTGTTTGACATACACAATTTTCTTTGTTGGCGACTGCACGTTCTTCATAAAATACTTGTGTTCCTTCGTCTACCTTTTTATCTCTTTTGTTCTGCTCTGTTTGGATCAGAAAACAGACGGAAAACACTTTAGCTACTTGTATTTGGAAATAAAATGCTTCCATTTGTCTATCTCCATGCATACTATACAAACTGGATATGAGAGTTTTATGAAAGACAGCATAAACAATGAAAAATTGGTACTTCTTTCTTACTCACTCTTTATCAGTATAACGGGTAAACAAGATCATCCGTTATTGTTGATGGGTCTGAGGCATATTTTTATACCAAATTTGCTTGTAAGGGGGAGCTATGCAAGAGCTATTTCGCTCGGGGCAACAGCTAGGACACTATCGACTGGCGCGTCTTTTGGGACAGGGTGGGTTTGCAGAGGTCTATCTGGGCGAACATATTCATCTCAATACTTTTGCGGCAGTAAAAGTTCTACATACCAGATTGGGAGAAGGAGATGTTCAAGCATTCAAGCAAGAGGCGCAGATGGTGGCGCGTTTGTTGCATCCACATATTGTGCGTGTGCTTGATTTTGGTGTGGAGAATGCTCTTCCCTATCTGGTGATGGATTATGCACCAGGTGGTACGCTGCGCGGCAAGTTTCCAAAGGGGCAACGTGTTCCTTTACCGCTGATTGTAGATGTGACAAAACAGGTTGCCGCAGCACTATACTATGGGCATGAACAACGGGTGGTGCATCGCGATGTCAAACCAGAAAATATGCTATTAAACATGCAGCAGCAGGTACTGTTAAGCGATTTTGGTATTGCCATCGTTCAACAAAGTTCGCGTCTGCTGAACCCGCAGAATATTGCAGGTACTATTGCCTATATGGCCCCTGAACAGATTCAGGCTCATCCGCTGCCGGCCAGCGATCAATATTCGCTAGCTGTGGTTGTCTACGAATGGCTTTGTGGCACACGTCCTTTTCAAGGTTCGTATACAGAAATTGCGGTAAAGCACAGCACTGTTGTCCCGCCCCCCTTAGGTGCGCAGGTTCCTGATATCTCGCCAGCTGTTGAGCAGGTCGTGATGCATGCTTTACAGAAAAATCCGCAACAGCGTTTCTCTACTATTCAAGACTTTGCCCTTGCGCTTGAGCAGGCTGCATTGTCCCAAACGCAGAGATCCTTTTCGACGCAACGCTTACCACAGTCGGCTCAGTTCTCATATCTTGTAACTCCTGCGACATCTCTTCTCCCACCTTCTCAACCTATAGTAGCTAACACCCCTTCTTCTGGTTTAGCATCTTTTACTCCAGCCACGCCGCCTGTGGCGTGGTCGCCTTATCAGCAAGCAATGCCCGCACCTGTGTTGTATGCTCCCTCTAGTTACACTCCACAGCCTTCTCTGCATCGGCAGCAGCACCATGGTGTATCCAGACGTACTCTGCTGCTTGCGGGAGCTATTGGTGTTCTGGCTGTTGGGGGTCTGAGTGCAACCTACGTAATTGGACGGATGCAGGCTGGGCAGCAGATTGTACAGCAGATAACGAGTGGCAATGCGCAACATTTTCCACAGGGACCTGCGCAGATGCAAGTAGAATTGACCTATCGCCATCATACAAAACTGGTGTGGATCGTGCGCTGGTCGCCCGACGGGCAGTATATTGCGTCCGCTTCGTTTGATGGGACAATGCAAGTCTGGATGGCTAGTGCTGGATTGACAAAACTTTCTGTACGCAGCACATTGCAGCCACCTATTTCGGATGACTATCCCTGGTCGTTGGCCTGGTCGCCACGCAAAGATGGCAAATTGGCGGTCAGCTTTGTTGATGGCACGCTACAAGTTTTAGATATGACGAGTAGTAGCCGTATTGCTTCCTTAGATACGCGTGTGGCTGCTGTACCTGTGCTAGCATGGTCGCCTGATGAACGTTATCTGGCGGTAGGTGGTAGTGATGACATAGTACGTGTGTATAGCTATCCAAGCTGGCAGATCGTGACAACCTATCAGGGACATACCGATACTATTAATAGTTTGTCGTGGTCGCCTGATGGTAGCGCGCTTGCCTCTGGCTCGAACGATACGACTGTACGTGTGTGGGAGCCATTGACGGGCAAAACGCTACTGATTTATAGTGGGCATAGCGATAGAGTAGGCCATCTCGCCTGGTCTTATGATAGCACGCGCATTGTCTCAACTTCGAGCGACCAGACGGCCAAAGTGTGGCAAATCAAAGCTGGCATTACGCTCTATACCTATACTGCCCCAACCGGTGCGCCTATTGGTGAAGCGCAATGGTCGCACGATAACCAAACTATTGCCGTTTATAACGGTAACGCCACCATTGATTTTTTAGCTGCGCAAAGTGGCAAAGTCAAGAATAGCTATATGACAGGCGTGATCTACAGTTTGGCCTGGTCGCCTGATGATACGCATATTGTGACAGGTAATTATAATAATCTGGCACAAATCTGGCGTGTTTAATACTTGTTTTGCCTGAAAATTTTGGCTATTGCCTCTGTACTCTCTCTACTGATGAAGCTATAGGAAGCCGGGTATCAGGACGGAGTAGCGTAATGCAGCAAGACCCAGTGCGACCCTTCTCTATTCTGAGCGAAGTTGTTGCTGCTTGCTATTGTGCAAGTGGTTTTTGATCTTGTTACCAGAAAAAAGTTTTTGGTTCTAACTGGTTTATCCAAAAAGATACAGACCATTTGTCCAGTCAAATGGTCTGTGGCTGTTGTTAGAGCGTTTAGCTTATCCTTACGACATGGCTTCCCAACCTTTGATGATTTGTCGTCGTAGGTTGGTGATTTTGGGTACCCCATCGGCGTTGAATGCGACATAGGCGAGCGGAGCATAGTGGTGCTGAATGCCGTGAGGTGGTAACGGCTCATGTTCTTGACCGTGATGAGGCCACTCGATGTCACCTAACGCCGTGCGGGCAGGGATGAGCCAGTAGTCGCCTGTGTGGTAGTAGGGGGGCTGGTCATCTGCATCGTTATTACTGCTCAGCCTTGCGGCTGGGTCAACATCGCGATGGAAGAGTGCCTGGACACCGTCTTCAAGCGTCAACCAACGGTTTTCGTGTAGCTCTAATGCGCCATCGTCAGCGAGTGTCGTGGCTCCTTTCGCGCTCGCGTCCATGCTCTGATAGTCCCAGCGGCGCAACATGAATGCTTTGTGAGGATTGCGATCTGTATCAAAACCGACCATCTGGTTTTGCGGAGCCGCGAGACTGATCAGCATTGTTGTATAATCGACGGCGGTGACTTGCAGCAAGTTGCCCGTTTCAAGCTCTAGCGTGTCTTCGTAGTCTACGATTTCTACCCAGTCCTTGACGTTGAGGGCAAAGCGGCTGTCATCGCGTCCAAGCCCGCTGACCGTCACAGTGAGCGTGCTAAACGTGCCCGGGTCAATTTGGCTGGTGATAGGGAAGACGACGGAAGCATTTTCACGCGACCATTTGAAGGTAGCATAGGTAGTTCCTGCCTTCGAGATGCCAGGTGGTTCAGAGTCCCCCTGTTTCGCTGAAGTCTGATGCGCACTGCCCTTGCTGGTTGCGCTTCCCTGCCCACGTGTAGTCGTTTGCAGTTTGCGCTGTGTGTTTGGATCGGGATAGGCCAAACCGCTACGGTGAATCTCAACGCGATACAACTGATTTTCTAGTCCGCGATATTGCGCGCTGGGTGGAACAGTACATGGGTTGGTGTATTCATCATCTTCTGGTATCGGGGTGCGCGCTTTCAGCCGTGCTGGGCCTACCCGACGTGGATCGGCAGGTAAGGTTGAGGTCATGGCTGGAAACATGTGTGCATAATCATGTACGAAGTCGGTCCATATCTCTGTTAAGTCCTCTGGCGAGGCATTCTGGTCATTCAATAGTGTAGCTAGTTTTCCATCTTGATAGTTTTCAACGAGATGCATGATGCTGATAGCTGCTTTCGCGCGGACTTGATAGACGATCTGGGCGCGTGTCGCGGTATCTGGACCCCCTAACGCGACTTCGCGGATGCTGTCATCTTCTTGATAGGTGACTTCGCGCTCCCATACATCGAGATAGAAAAGAAATGCATTTTTAAATCTTTCATCGTCTTGCGCCTTTGCAGCATCGATCTCTTCGTCTTCGATACTATATTGTTTGATCTCTTCGTTGAGTTCGCATAAAATGCCGTCTACATAATAACGTCCTTTCCGTACAACGACGCTATATGTATCGCTACTCTGCTCGATCTCCTTGTCTGTGTTTTTCTTCCCTTTACGGGCTTTTGGGGGAGTGCTTGCCTGTGAGGATGAGGATGTATATTTTTCGATAGCAAAACCCACGTCGTGCTTTGGACCTGCATGAGGGCCAATCATATCTCTGGTAAAGGTGCGTATATAATGGAGCAGAATATCGGTCTGCTCATTCCAATCGGCATCGAGTTGAACGCGCCCCTGCTGCATCAGAACACGTGAGAAATGTTTATGTCGATGAAATGTATCACGTGTGATATCGGTTTTGAAATCACCATTCATGGTTTATTCTCCTCTGTGGTCAATCTAGTGAACAAAGGTTGGTTTGCTTAGTTAATATAGATAATGGCGGTCTCCATGCCGGCTGGTGTAAAATCGGCGAGGCGGGCGCGTAAGTTTGTCTCGCGTTGGGGCTGAAAAAGATCGTGAAACACTCCCATCTCTGACTCGTCGTCAGCACCAGTACGAATTTCTTGCGCGCAGCTCAGCGTAAGTTGGCAGTAAGAAGCATCTCCATAGCGCACGCTAGCGAAACTGGGGCGTACTCTAGCCCGTGTGATCTGGATGGCGGCGTTGCGCTGTTCTTGCGATGCACCTTTTAGGGTGGTGTTAAGGGCCTGTTCTGCGAGGTCCGGTTGACAGCTATAGCGGCGCGGGGTACGTGAGCCGGGGACGATGGAGCAGAAGCGCATACAGCCATGCTGGCGACGTGCAACGGTAACACTACCCAGCAGGATGCTGTTTTCGACAGTATCGATGGCATGAACTTGCACCTGTCCAAAAACCGTGCTGCGTGTTATGTTGAGAATACTATAAGCAATGCTGTCTTCAGATGAGCTCAAGGCTTTACGTTGTTCACTGGTTGCATCAAGAATGCTATCGCTGATATTGAGATGCAGTGGCTCCTCGTGTACCTCATCCTGCTCTACGAGCAGCGAGCCAAGAATACTCTGCTCGATGTTGACACGTGTTCCTTTATGATAGAGGAGTATGCTCGCTTCATCTGGATAATGTGGGTTGCAATCACTGTCGATGCCGCGTCCAGGAACGAGTGTGCAGTGACGAATAGCGACTGTATCAATTGTTCCCTCGAAACGCAGCGGACTACCCATCACTAACAAGCCATCCAACGCAAAACGGCTGCCATATTCGCCTGTGACGATAGGTTCCTCGCGCTCTTCCTTATCTTCATCCTCGCCCTTGTCCTCTTCTTTATCGATAAGATGTAGGATGGGGCGTGTGCGATTGGCGGCACGGATAACGAGATGTTCATTTTCTTCAAGATCAATTGCGAGGCGTAAGGTATAGCGACCATTGTCGGTGATCTCGATGATGCCGTTGAGTGGTTGCTGCTGATCTATAGGCAACTGCATGTTCGTTGTTTTCCACTGTTGCCACGCATCGAGAGCCTTTTGTATTGAGGGATAGCTCGGTGTAGCGGGTGTAGAAATTTGCTCGGCATCCTTGTTTACATGCAGGATGTGAGTATTTGTTGGTTGTAAAATGGGACGATTGTAGATGCCGCCACCTATATCAGCACTGAAGGCGTAGTAGTATGAGACATAGACGCTTTCAGGGGCATGACCACGCGCGAAGGCAATACGGCCCAGGTGTGTGTCGACCGCGACCTGATCTTGCTGTGGACGGTAATGCCAGTTACTCAGATCGGTTGCCACAATGTTCTTTGGGAGGACAAGTTGTGGCTTTGGCTTACTGACTGGCTGTTGTGGAGGGGAAGCAGGTGGCTGTACGGGCGGCTTCTCCACGATTACTTCGGAATAGGCTTGATGAGGATGAGGCTCATGGTGTTCGTGATGTTCGTGGTGTGGATGGTGTTCGTGCTGCTCCTCATGCGTGTGTACTGGATGCGTTGCTGCAACTGTCCAGATTTCCAAGCTCTTACCCTGTGTCACATCACCGTAGTAGTCGTGTAAGCGTTTTTCAAAGGCACGCACGCTGATGGGGTTGGGAAAGTTTAACTCATCAACTATTTGCGGCTGGCCGTTACTAGCTTGGCGTGGTGCAGGATGTGTATAGAGTTGGCTATCGTTGCCCAGAACACTAAAGGTGTAGTGTGTCTCGACTGTTTCATCCCTATACGCTCGCGTCATGACAACCGGGTAGAGCTGGAGTCGCCAGAGAAAGAGACCGACGTCAGGTATGTTGTAGCGACCAGGAGCATGTTGTGACAGTGGACGACGCACATCCACCGTGTGAGCTGCACGCTCGAAAGGGCTACCGAGAGCAAAGAGGGCATGATGGTCGCGAAGATTGATCAAGCGTCCCCGCTGTATACGCAAGAAATCATCATTTTGTGTTATACCGAGATGTTTGTAGAATTCGACGGCATAGGCATAAGGCCAGTTTGCAACATCGCGAGCCAGTTCTTCGAGTACAGCCAACGTGCCCCGACGACGACGATAGTGGAGCGTGTTGGCGACATCGCGACGTGGGATTAAAATGGCGTTGCGTGCCTGTCCCTCTGCCGTCGTGATATCACCGGGTTCACCTGCATCATGGATTTGCTGATAGCCAATGAGATCGCCGATATAAGGTACAACCCAGTCTTGACAGGTTTCGATAAACCAGTTGGCATATAACTGGCTGATATCGTCTTCTACTGCGTTGACCTGCTCGGCAATGACGCGCAACAAAGCTTGCAGTTGCCACCCAGTTGCGGCGTCGCGGATGCGATAGGTAGCGGGCAGTAGATTATATAAGCGATCAGCACGCTCTTGTTTGTCCATAGGTCTCCTCTCGCTGCTATTTTCTGGTCCGTATACGTTTTTGCGTGTGGGCTATCGGTTCGGGTTGAAATCATGTCCAACGACGCTGTCGCGTCTACTGCTTCGCAGTCAGGGCATGAAAAAAGAGTTGAAATCATACCCAACGACGCTGTCGCGTCTACTGCTTCGCAGTCAGGGCATGAAAAAAGATAGGATCAGGTAATGGATTGATAATGAGTGTATCAGGGATAGCAGGCGTAAGAAATGCTAGTTGCGCAGGTAGAAAACTGCCCGGTTGATTACGAGATGCCTGGGCTAGGCGTGCTGGAACGACTTGACGCACGTGCAGGTTAAGTAGGTTGAGCAGGTCTTGTGTCTCATCAGCTTTTTGGCCTGTTGCCGCCGCTTGCAGTTCTTGCTGGTGAATGGTATCAAGGGCAGGCAAGAGTTTCGCCTGCGTAATGCCATCCAGAATATCCAGGTCTACGAAGGCCACACCGGGAACCTGTTGAATAATGCTCAGCACTTCGCTTTGATAGACAGGTTGGCCCAGATCACGTTGCTCGAACCCAAAAGCGTTGAGGAGGGCCGCACGAATAGCAGGTATGACGCTTTCTAATTGATAATCGGGCAACAAGCGCACACGTGTGCTGATTACCAAAAGCTTTGTCTCGCAGACTTCTAAGCGCAGCGGTTCGCCGGGGTTGCCGAGGATGCGGAGCGCCTGGAAGAGGTTTTGATAGAGGTCTGAGGTCGGCGCAATGGGCATGTTATTCTGTCCGGCGATAGTCAGATGAACCAGTTGTTGACGCCCGTTGGAGAGCGTGAGCGCGTTGGCTTTGGCGATACCTGCGAACGTGCGTGCGAAGTCAGCATAATCCTGTATGGAGACGACGCGATCAAGTGCCTGCACGGTCAGGGGAGCATTACTACGTGCCTGGTCACGGCTTTCACGATCAGCACCACCAGTGGCTGCAAGTGGGTTAATGACGCCCTTTACGCCTAACGGGCGCGTGGCGAGTAATTTGATCTGCTGCGCATCTACATTGCCTTCTGCGCCAAGATGCACGCGATACGCGGCGCGCACATTTTCGGCTCCGGTTGGTGGGCGTACTCCCTGTATGCCGTTGCCAAAGATGATCGTTGTTTTAGCTTGATTGTCGGTCTGGGTGACAAAGACGCGCGCTTTTGGTCCCTGTCCATCCAGATTATCTATCTCATGCCATTCGATATCATCGACATAGACATGCAGCGTGCTGCTTGCCCCGGCTGCTGTGGTCGCCGCAAGGTAGGTGACAGGCGATTGCTTGAGCGTAAATTGCTGCATACCCACTGCACCATTGCCACTGCCCAGGACTTCGTTTTTGGTTTCGCCGTGCGTTGCCTTAACTACGTTTGCCCCGACAGTGACCGTACTGCGCTTATAGGTATAGGAGAGTGGGGTCGCAAAGTGCAGAAAGGTATGTGTTGTATCACCAGGCAGTTGTCCTTGTTGTGGAAGTTCTCCTTGCGTACCTTGTGTGCCATCTGTTGGGGGCTGTGTATTCGTCGGGCGCGTCTCTTGTGTCACGCTGGCAAGCATTGCCAACTCGCTTGTGACGATGCCCTGCGTATTGACGATGTCGGTGCGTTCGCCCGACACTGCTACCCATCGTCCTGATTGTAAACCATCATAGAGACCATCTAGTTCAATTGTGTCGCCCTGAATATCCTCGGTCAGTGGCTCTTCGGCGGATGTCAGTATTTCGCTTTGTGCATAGATGGTGACGCCGCGAAATGCTCCGAGTGTTGGCGTACTGGGCGTGGCAATAGTAAACCAGTCAGTATTAAGTGTAAGTTTTGTGACTTTGGCTGAGATACCATAATCAGCTCTGGCAACTGTTTCAACCTGCTTTATCTGATAGATACCGGGTGATAGAGTCACATTAGTTGGTGTGTTGTTATTATCTGGTACAGATACCGAGGTAATGTATAACCAACTGTGTAAGGCAATTTGGTTGTATTCAGCATCCAGATATAAAACACTTGTAGTTTGATCTGCGTTTGCCAGTGTCCATTCGTTGTAGTTTGTGTTTGTAATATCTGTTTTAGTATCGGTAGTGGTTGTTGTAGCACCAGTGGTTGTGGTGCTCGTAGCATCAGTTTTTGTTCGGGTGACAGTGGTTTGCAGCGGTGTAGTACTGCCGAAGGGAACTGCTTTGACACGAAAGGTGTAGATGGCTTGCAAGGCGGCAGGAGCAGTTGTAGCGGCTTGTGAGATGGCTGTATAGATGCTTGAGCCGACCCGCTGATTGAGCGTACTGATGAGTTGCAAGTGTATATCTGACTTGCGTGCAAATGCGTTCGCTGGTGTGCGTTGTAACCGTATTGTGTTGCGTGGCTGTATAGATGGCAATTGCGCGAGTGGCCTGACTAATGCTGCCGCATCGGTTGTGATAATGGGAACAATGCCTCCTATAGATGAAGGTGCCTGGGGAAATAGGGCTTTTAGTAGTGCCTGTAAATCTCTGATCAGCCCACCAAGCCATGCGGTGGAGGCTGTAGAATGGCTTGTTATTGCGTTTGTATAGGCACTTGCCAATATTTTCCATGTGTCTCTTCCAAGTAAAAGCTCATACAGACTGCCAGGGCGTTTAGCGAATATCTGCATTTGTGCCTCTGGTGTGCTACTGATCGTTAAATCTTGTTGCAGGTCTAATATACCGTTTTGTAGGATAGCAACGATAGGTGATAGCAAGGTATCGGTGGGCGAGATGTTGAATAGTGCGAAATTGAGATAATGTTCAAAGATAGCAGATAGTTTCCTAAGATAGACCAGAGGTGTGAACTCAGGGAGAAGCCTTACGCTAGTATACTTTTCCGCAGCGTGCGGATCAACGCTTTGTATCTTTCCGATTACCTGCTGTCCAGCATCATTGCTAAAAACGAAGAGGAGCAAGTCATTGACCTTGAGGCGCGTGCTGGTTCCGTCCAGGTAGATCGAACCATCGGCGGTATCGGTATCAATAGATGGTTCTGTAACAAATGGGAAAATTTTTTTATCAACCTGTGTGATATATTGCGGCACGCTCATGCGCGGTTTGATGGCATTCCATTCGGCACGAGCGTCGAGGTCGGATGAAGTTTCAAATGATTGTGGAAGCTGGCCTGGGCCAGGGAGACTTTGCACACGGCTTCCGGTAGGAATGGTGGTACTTTGGCCCGTTTCAAGTGTATAAGCCAGGAAGACACTAGCAGCGACGCCGGGACGCAAGGTATAGCCAATCAGCCTTGTCAATTCGAGAACGGAACGTCGCTCTGTCGCTGTGCGCAGGTAGCCCTCGTTGGCAATGCGCTCTTGATAGAAGGTGAGGACATCAGCGACAATGGCCCAGGCGTCAAGCATGGCGATAGATGGGTCATCAAGATCGCGTGTTGTCAGCCCTTGCAGTGGGTAACGTAGATCGTGCGCTTTGCTCGGATCGTCTAGAATGGTGTCCAATTCGCCGAGTGGAATGCCCATGTTTGAGAGGCGCGCCAGCATTGTTTCTAAAAATGTTGCTTGTATGCCCATGCGATAGGCGAGCGCACTCAGGCCAGGACGATTGAGAATGGGCGTTGGCGTGATTTGCTGGATGCCTGCGCAGCAACCGCACGTATTTGTAAGATTATTCATCAGCGTCCGCCTTTCATGTCCAATGTCAAAATGCCGTGTTCAGGATAGTTTGGATCGTTGTCTAGTTGCGCAACCTCTAATGGGCCAATCTCTAACACGCCCTTAGCTAACTCCTGATTGGGTCCCTCACGGAAGCGTTGGAGCTTTTTGACTGCGACCGCTTGGACTCCTTGAACTGCCTGGGCAATGGCTACTAGCGTACTGACGGCGATGTTGTCACCAAAGCTCAGCGTATCGGGATGGAAGTAACCCTTTGTGCCGTCGGACAGTACGCGATTGCTAAGGCGATTAAGCAGATTGGCCTTGACGTGTCCACGTAGATAGTGTGGTTGCACAACGATGCACATTTCGAGTTCTATCGGCACGTAGCGTGCCTGTTCTACTGCGAGGTCATGCCCAATACGGCGAAATTGTTGCAAATAGTGGACGATGCTCGTGCGCAGGCTGTCGCTCAATGTCTCAACGCCCAGCGGGTCAATGGCGATCAAGACATCATAACCACTGCCATTCCAGCGTAGCGAGGTGGCGGCTCGTTGTATACCAGGATAGTTTTTGAGCAGTTGCGCGTAATCATCAGCGGTGATGGCACGCTCAAGCACATTGCGGAAAGCGTGCGGAGCAAATTGCTTGACCTCTATGATTGGTTCTGGTGCTGTGCCACCAGCAGCAGCAAACGGATTGCGTGGTGTGAGTGTGACATCTGGCGGCATATTTCGACGAAATACGCTATGTGTGATTGATTCAACACCGACATTCCCTGTTAGTCCATTGCCGATACGGTAGGTTGCTTTGAATGTCTCAAGAGCGACTGGGGCACGTCCCATCCCGCTTTTACCGAAACGGAGGTGAGCATAGCTGTCGTTGTCGATTTCGACAACAAAATGTGCGTCTTCAGGCTCACTCTCTAACAGATCGGGCTGTGGATACCAGAGCGTTTGCGCATTTGCCGATGGGACATCAGGTAATATGCTGGTCAGCGAGACTTTTGGACTTGCCAGACGCGCATCCTGAGTTAATACTTGTGAAGCAGGCAGACCTGTCGCTAGTGGCTGGCTGAATGTGACTGGAAATTGTGAGAGGATAGGCTCAAATGGCTCGGCAATTATCTGGACGTCGGATGGTTCGTTCTCACCCTTGCAGGTCGCAATGGTCGATCCTTCTTGTATCTGCCATGTATCACTATACTGTGTTGCTGTTTTGGCAGGGTCTGGCGAAGGGAATATTGTGAAACCGTTGTCCACCAGGAGCAGGTTCCCTCTGGCAACGCTGATGTTTTGCAGGAGGGTGCAATTGGGAGCTTGCCCAATTGCAGAGATGCATAGCGGAAATGGCAATGCATCCTCGATTGCCCAAGAAACCTCAAGAACGTTTTTGCCGTATAAATGATCTTGTACCTGTTCGAGCTGTGTTATGCGCACGACATGGCGATGAGAAGGTAGCGCATCACTGGCAAGGCCAGTGTTAGCTCCGCGCACCTCTTCAAACAAGAGGAAATCGCCTACTTTAAGGTTCTGCAAGATGCGCATATCTTTTGATGTATCTTGTGTTTTTGCGGATTGTGTCTGTTGTGCTGGTTCTTGATCGTCTGTCTCTTCGTTCTGTTCATCTTCAGCAATTTCAGTTTGGAGATAGAGTTCCTCTTCCGCGTCCGGTGAGGCGTTGGGATCGTGGGCATAATCTTGTAGTGATGCTGAGGTTGCACCCTGTGGGAGGTAGCACTCCTGCTGGCCCCAGGTATAGAAGCGAATCTCGTTGTACGCGCTATAAAACTGCAAGGGGGCCTTTTGTGTGTTTCCTTCAAACAATGGCTCAAAGGCTTCGTAGTCGCTGGCTGGTAGTCTCTGCACGGTGGCATTATCAAGCATAACGCTGTTTACAGCGAGAGCGTCATTGTTACCTGTAATAAAGTAAATGTCTTCAGAAGAAATGTTTACACTACTTGCTGCTGTAGAATTTTGTGCCGGGCTAACTTGTATTTGTATCCATGTGCGAGCATTGCAGCCCTCGTGCATTGCATAGTCGACAAGACGCGCATGGCGGCGCACGGAGATACGTTGATGCGCAGTACTGAGATAGGCTTCGGTAGCGACAGCATCTTGATAGTAGCTCAGGTAGTCGCCCACGTAGGCCAGCAGTTCAACCAAAGCGATTCCGATATCAGGAATGTGTTGTTCTTGCCAGCCGGGAATATGGAGTGCCAGGCGATCCAGGATAAGCTGACGAAAACTGGCATAGTCTTTGGCGAGATAGCTGATCTCCGGTTGCTCATAGAGCGGTGGAGGACAAGCATTGTTCGTTTGGCAGTCCAGGTCGCTCGGACAGTTGACCTTAAAAGAAAATTGTACCTCGGCATAGCGATTATCAAAACCTCGCAAGCGGCGATACTGTGGGACATGATTTTTATCGTAGCCTTTAATTTCGACCATGTGAAGCGTATAGGTAGAGAAATCACCCGCTCGATCCACAACAACCTTCATATAGTCATCAAGTTCGTCATCTTGTTCATGATGGATGTCTACGCTGACGACCTGGATATTGCGAATACGTTGTCCGCCCTTGATGCGGATATTTTCTGGTTCAATTCTCTGTGGAGCTTTGCCCAGAAAATAGACGGTGAGTGTCAGTTGATCGTCACTCACCTCGAGATAATCTAGGCCGAGCAGGGGTGACTCGCGCATATCGCTGCGTCGTCGCTCATCGTTACATATTTCTGCTGTTCTCATATCATTTACACCTGTTGTGTGAAGGTCGCATTTTGCGTTTCACCCGTAGCCTTTAACACATACTGAATGGTAATACTTAATGTTGAGTCTTCGCTGATAACAGTCAATCCCTGTAAAGTCAGCACATCACCAAGCCAGCGTTGGATAGCGGCTTTTAGCGCGTATTGCAAGGCGGCAGCAATTTCCGGGCTAGTCGGTGCGAAGACAAGTTGTTGCAGACCACTGCCAAAATCAGGGTGGTTGACGCGCTCACCAGGATTGGTGAAGAGCAATTGTTCAAGCATATCGCGCACATGCGTGTTGGGATCGGTAAGAGCAGTGCGTCCCCGACTATCGAAATGCCAGGGATAAGCGATAGTGATGAGGGGTGGTTTTTCTGTTTTATTAATCATGCTATGTCCCTCTGACGCGCATTTGTGTGACAACGATAGTCAGCGGTGTGAGCGTTGGAGCGCAGATTGCTTGACTACTTTGTAGTAAAAGCGGTTGACCATTAGAAGTGACACGCAATGCCCCAGTCACCCATTGCGCAGTTACGCAAGGGCCATTGCCTGCTGGTGGTGGCTGCATAATGCATCCTGCAACTGTATAAGGAGCAGATTGAGTGACTGTTGGCTGCCCTCCAACGCGCACACGTGGATTGGGGACGGTTGGTTGAGCCTGCCCGGTATGTGCGCAGAGGACAGTTGCCCCAACATGTAAGAGAAAACCTGGCATTACATCACCTCTAAGGCTCCGTCATTGACAGAAACTCCGTCTGCCGATAGCAAAATTTTGCCACTACCGCTACTGATCTCGATTCCCTGCATATTCAGCACAATCTTGGCTCCTATGCCACTGCTGCTCTCAATGGTAATGCCACCGATGCCGGGCGTGTCGTCCAGAGTAATCGTGCATTGATCGGTTTTTAAGACCTTCTTATAAGGCAGTATGGGTGGAGCTGCTGTTGTAGGAACCTCGCCTTCGCCCCAGAAACAACCGCTCCAGATGGGAAAATCGGGGTTGCCATGCTCAAACTCCATCCAGACCGATGCTCCAACGGGCGGCACAAGAAAGAGACCAACGCCATTGCCGGCATATGGAGCGGCTGGCAAGGCCCAGCCACTCTCATTTTTGCCAAGCACATCCTGCACCTTAGCGCGAATACGTCCTTGCATTAAAAGGTCCTGATTATCGGTTACCGTACCTCTATATTTGCCGTAAAATGGTGGTCCTTGTCCATTCATGGTTACATCTCCTTATGGTACGACGACTGGTAAAAGTGAACCTAAGCCCTCGCGTACAAGCGTGAACTGCTGTTTATACTCGCCACGTTTCATAGAATGTGTTACCTTTTGTACATAATAGAGGCCATCGTAGTCTGCTCCTACGCCACGCACGCCTACCAACTGGCGTGCCTGTAATATATGCCCATAGCGCACGGTATCAACGGTTCCGGTTGCTTTAATTGCATCTGAGGATGTGTCGATGGTGGTTTCAAGGGCTTTTAATGCTGCCTGGATAGGACTGAGATTGGCTACGTCACGGGCAATTGTTGTGCGCAAGGCGGGGGCCGGTTGGCCTGATAAAGAGGGCAAAATGCTTGCCGGAATCGGAATCTGTATGGGTGTCTTAGTAATTGGGTCGATAATGGTAATTTCCGGTGCTGCTGGCCCAAATGCGTTAAAGGTAAAGTTGATAGGCGTATCAACATTGGTGTTGGGTCCCATATTCATTGTCAGGGCTGGTTGTGGTATACCTAGACGATTTTCTGGCCCCCAATAGCCAATACTGACGCCTGGTACAAGTGTTGGCTCGGTATAGAAGACGAAGCCATTGCGCTGTGCCATCAATTTGAGATAGGACAGGTCGCTGCCTTGTTGCGTGGGAATCCGCTGTACATCTACTGGCACATCTGTTGTCGCTGTAACTTGTGGTAATAAGCCATAGCTGAGGAGGATCTGTGTGGCAATGGTAGAGTCTGGCATATAAGAATAGGTCTCGTTCTTCTCTTCCAGATCTAGCTTGAGGACAAGATCTTCACCCGTCACATGTAACATTGATTTACCTGGTTCGCTGCTTGGCACGACTTGGTGGCGCGTAACCACGCCATTGATAAGCATGAATGGCGTGGCTCCCAACGTGACCAAGATCGAGACCATTGTGTTCGGGTTGAACAGGCCGCTTTTCAGTAAGGTATAGTTGAGCGAAAGGTCCTTGCCCAGGCTGAAAGCCAGCTGAAAGCCATCGCTTTTTTTGGCATCGTTGGTCACTTCAAGATTGACCAGTGCATCGATGACATGATAAGAGACGGGAACAGGCACGTTTTTCCCTGCGAACAGTTGCAGGTGTACCCCTAAGGTTGCTAACGGGTTGAGCGGACCAAGCATGGGCATAGGTTAGCCTCCCTGTGGCAATGGAATACGGATGCGTTGTCCGATATGGGTCTCATCTGTCAACGAGGTGGGCTGCATAATGGCGTTGGCATCGCAGATGCGCCAAAATTGCTCCGGGTCACCTAAATAGCGTGCGGTGATGTTGTCGAGTCGATCACCTTGTGTGACCTGATATTCTGTGAGCGTCGTCAATGTCTCGCTGTCAGGCAAGAACCGTCGCTGAACGTATGAGATGATACGGCCATCAGGGAGCGTAAATGTGCTGGTTGCGATGTTGGTGTATCGACTGGTTGCAAGAAACATAGCTACCTCAAATTATCTAATAAGCTTAAAAAAGTTTGAGTGAGACGCCGGTGTTTTGAATGCTATTTAAGACATTACTGGTTGCCATAACTTCTTTTGCGATCTGGTGCGCGAGGAAGATGCTATAGCCTGGATTGCTAATATCAAGATCGTAATAACTCAAGACTTGCAGGCTGAGATCGACCTTGGCGCGCAACGGACTCAGGTCTGTGCCATACGCCTCTTCGGTAATGCTAAAACTGGATACGCGCACCGGCAGGACGCGCTGTGGTCCCCACACAAAAAGTGTTAGGGGCATCTCTGGCGGGATGACTTCCAAGATGCCAATCTGGGCGGCAATCGCATTGGCGATGACGAGGCTACTTTTGGGGTAGAGTAGCATTTCCAGGGCCGAGAGTACGGGATAGACGCCAATTGTAGTCGCCAATGGATCGCCCGTTTCCATGCCATCGGTGGCGTCGACCTCAATGCTGAGCGTGATCGTCTCTTCAGGTGGCCCCATCAGACGAAACGCCTCTGATTTATTTGTCCCTGCGCCGCTCGTCGATGTGCGGGCCGTGAGCTTGCGCGTCATCGTGTCCGGGTTATACTGAAACACGATGATGCTGGCTAACGGGTTCGCTGGGTCTAGCCCGATGATGGCCCCCTTGAGCAGGCGGGGCGAGCCTGGAAAACTGGACATATGCTATGGCCTTTCATTGCCTATATTAACCGTTTGTATGATTTACACATGAATCAAATGCTGTTCTTCCTGCCACACGTAAAGCAAAAGATTCAAAACAGGATGCATCTGCGCGTTTGAGCGCGTCTGGCGCGTGACGTGCCATATGGAACCAAATATGAAATGGTTCATGCAGAATTGTTGCTGATTGCTGATCGGGGTTATCCCAAAATGCCTGACAAAGGACGATGAGGCGATTACTGGGACACGAAAACGCAAAATCACGTCCGCAACTATCGGTAGAGCAACCAACGAGTTGTACAGAGTCGCCACGGCAGATATAACGCAGGTAACCACTTTGTAAGGTCTCACGCACGCGATTGAAACGATTTCTCTGTTGACGAATCAGTGGGAAATGGACAGGATTTGTTAATGTAAGCCCCAACTCTTCTTGAAGAATGGTGTCGAACTCTGCATCTATTGGTTCACCAGCTTGAGCAAAAAGTAAATTAACATCGAGAAGTTCTTCTGCTCTCAATGCTAGTTCTGTTGCATCAGTATCAGCAGCCTGAATGGTAGCTATTGCATCATCGCCACTTATATCTGGGTTAGTGAGACCTTGTTCGTGGCATGAAACGTTTTCTGGTTTTACGAGACGCTGTATTGTCGTCGGTAGGCCAGTTTTTGTAATGGGTGGAGTTGTGGATGTAGGGTGTACATCAACGAGCCTGGCAACCTTTTCGGCTTCATGTTCGCTAGCATCTTCGGGCGAATTAACAGTCAACTTCGTCTGTAAATTGCTCGTAGTATTGCCTTGCTGCACCACATGCGTTAGCTCATGCGCCAACAGTCGTTTCCCCGCCATCGTCTCTGGCACGTATTGGCCGGTGCCAAAGACAACATCTCTGCCCACCGTATATGCCAGCGCATTTACTGCTCGTGCCGACTCCGCTGCTCTTGCGTCAGTATGCACGCGCACGCCACTGAAATCGTGGCCGAAGCGCGGTTCCATGAAGGCACGTGCGTCTGCATTGAGAGGTTGTCCAGGGGAGGCAAGCACGTCATGCACGCTTTGAGGGACAGTGGGCGTGGGTGCAGTGTTGATAGCTGCACGTTGGAGCGAGCCTTCGCGTTGCAGGCGACTGGCGCGGCATTCGGGACACTCGACCCCGTTGGAGCAGCGTTGCAGCATGTTATGTGCGACTGGCGTGATGGCAGCACGCTGTAACAATGGGGTAGCAGATTGTGCTGGTGTTGTCTGCGCTCTGACCTGGGTTTTAACTTGCTCGCTCATTGTCCAATCCCTTCGTAAACTGCTCTGGCAATCTGTTCGCCTAATATACGTGGATTAGTGTTTCCGTTCATTACAAGGGCTCCAGCAGAGATATATGGTAGTGTACCGCTGCTCTGTAGCGAGATCGCTATACCATCATGTGTGAGCAAGCGTGCCAACTCTTGCTCTAGTGCGGCTTGCACAAGGGGGCGATGTCGCTGCGGTATGCTGATACCGTCGATGATGAGACGCTCGATATAAATGATGATGCTTGTTGAGCTGCTCATGCCTGTTTCCCTTGTATTGGAACGACGATTTTGAAATCGGCCTCGTTGACGGGACGTTCTAGCTTGCGATACTCGCTACGAGCGGCTTTGAGTATGATAGCTAGCGTGATCGGCGTACCTGCCTGGGCGGCCAGAAAGGCGGAGTTCAGGGCAATATTGTGAATGCTGCCGCCTGTCAGGTTGAGTTTTGCCAGACGATCATAGTCGAGCTGTTTATCGAGTGGGACTTTGGGCGGGAAAACGTGCTGCCAGATGCGTTTGCGCTCGGCCAATCCTGGAAAGGGAAAATTGACGATGAAACGCAGGCGGCGCAGGAATGCGGTATCGAGCGCGCTTTTCATGTTGGTGGCCAGTATCGAGAGGCCGCGATAGGCTTCGATGCGCTGCAAGAGATAGTTAATCTCGATGTTGGCGTAGCGGTCGTGGCTGTCTTTGACCTCGCTGCGTTTGCCAAAGAGCGCGTCGGCCTCGTCGAAGAAGAGGATAGCCCCGCCGTCCTCAGCGGCATCGAAGAGGCGGCGCAGGTTCTTTTCCGTCTCACCAATATATTTGCTGACGACTGCTGAGAGGTCAATACGATAGAGATAGAGATGTAGGATGTTGGCGATAACCTCGGCAGCCATTGTTTTGCCTGTCCCGCTTTCACCCGCGAAAAGTGCGTTGATGCCAAGACCGCGATTCATTTTATCGGCAAAGCCCCATTCTTCATAGACTTTGCTGCGCTGATAGACTTGGGTGGTGATCTGTTGAAGGATAGTGGTCTCGTCGGGTGGCAAGACCAGATCATCCCAACTTGCTTTTAGGGTCAGGCGTTGAGCTAGCAGATCTAGACGTGGGCGTGTTGTCATGCGACAGGCGTCCCAGAGGTCTTCTTGCAGGTCTTGTGTGTCAGGATCACCAGTCTCCTGTTTTTCTCTGCGAGTTTCGGTGGCGATGCGCTGAATAGTGGGTATGTTCAGGCTAAACTGGCTCACGAGCAGGGCAGGTAGCTTGCTGGCATCGGCATCCTCACCCAGCGCGGATTGCCATGCCTGCTGCTGTTCTTGTGTGGTGGGTTTCTCAACATCTAATGAGATGGTTGGTCGGCCTGTATGTGTCCAGGTTTCGCGCACACTCAGGAAAAATATGCCCTCGCTGCGTGCCAGAAAGCGCGTGAGGGGGTGTGCCATGTGTTCACTAAGGGTATGGTCACTTTCCTGTGCATCTAGATAGAGCGCGAGTGGTAATAGCAAGCTTTCGCGATGACAGAGCCGTGCGAGCAGTTCGATGTCCGTTGATGCTTGTGGAAACAGCTCCGCTGGTATGCGATACAGATGGCGGTGGAGGGTTGCGCTGGCGTGATAGGCGACGAGCTGCTTGCTCAGTGTGTCCGGCCCGACCAATTGGAGCAGCGGCAATGCAGCATCGGCATGCTCCCAATGATGGACAATAGTTTTCACCAACGTTGTCTGTGAGGGCGGAAGCGATGTGTGATCTGTCTCAATTTCCAGTGGCACGATCAGCGAGGCTAATCGATCATCCAGGTAATCCAGGCCTTTGACGTAATTTACAATGCGCTCATCGGCGCGAAGTGCGCTCACCGTCAGTGGTTGGGTATTAGGCTGGTTGATCTCGATGAGCCGCCAGTGGCGTAAAGGACGTTCGGGCGAAAGCATATCCCAACTCGGGTTGTCGAAAAGCGCAAAGGCCAGCGCAAATGTTGGATAGAGTCGATTTGTATCACCTTGCGCATGGGCACACAAAGTCGCTATGCGCGTATCCAGTTCCATTGCAATGCATAACAGTAACGTGTCACGCTCGAAACGCGAGAGGCCCAGGCGTTTGCTTAGCGTGATAAGGGCGGGTGCAGGTGTTTGTGTTTCAAAGGCGTTCAGACTGTTAGTGTGTTCTTTTAGCTGATCTTCTGCTTTAGGTAGCGTGGTAGATATTTGATGCTGTTCGGGCTGTCCACCGAATAGGCCACGATGTTGCGGCTCTTGCTTTTGTTGCATGGCTGGTGTCGAGGAAGACGCTGACTGTATCAGGTGTTCCAGACGCAGACGCAACCATGCCAGTGCGACGGTCAGGTAGCTCTGGTTAGCTTCTTGCCAATTGTTTGTTTCGTGTGTACTTATCATCACATACATACCTTATGAGAGGTCTATCTGATCGTTGCCTGTTCCAATCAAGCTGTCCGCGCCATCGACCTGGACGCGCAATATATAAATGGCCTTTGCAACGCCGCTGATTGAGAATGCAAGCGTATTGGTATCTGCTATCCGTGCAGGTGTAGAAAAGGTATAGGCATGGTTATTGCCATGAGGAAGTTCGTTAAGCAAAAGCATGACACGCTGGCGCGGCCCGACAGACGGAGCAAGTGTCAGTGTGATGGTAGTGGCAATGTTGCCATTCGCATCGGTGATGATGCTTGCTGGACTGATGGGAGCAATAGTGGTGATAGTTGGGTGTAGCACAAAAGGTAGTACATTTGATTCAAAACCATCGTGTGGTTTGGCGATATTTGGATCGGGATTGTCAGGGTTGTTTGGGTCGCCAAGCAGGAGTGACTGGACGACTTGTAATCCTTGTACACCTGCATAGAGTGTGGTGGGCAAGGTGATGCTGAGCTTATTGGGGTTGCCATCTATCGGCGTGCTTGTTGCTAGTTGCCCAGAAATCTTGACGTTTGTGGTCAGCGTATTGCTGCCGCGCAGGTGTTGCCCCAGTATGGTGAGCGTATCGCTCAGGCGAATAGGCTGGTTGGCACGCTGCTGTGGGAGCAGATTTTCGGCAGTCGTAGGATAGATTGTGCTGAGAACAGGTGCGCTAAAAGGTAGGACATAAACCAGTGGTTTTTTGACGGGAAGCGGTTGGCGCGGAACTTCGTTGCCCTCGATCAAGACAACTGTTCCTATATAAATGATTGAGAGTGCATACGGGGTTTGCAAAAGCATTGACCAGAGTTTTGAGATTTCATCGATAGAGAGCGGAATAGGCGTAAACTTAACTAGCTCAACTTCATCCGCTAGGTCGGAGGTTGCTAGAAACGAGAATGTGCCTCCACTAATGGTGCTGTTAATCTGATCGCGGGTCAACATTGGCTGGCTATGCATCGTGCGCACGATGCTGCCTAATAATTGTTGAGGAATCAGTTCGATTTCATCACCATAGAAGGTCAGTAGATAGTGTAAGTCAAGGGCCACTTTAGGTTTTTGTGCAAGTGAGCCATCAGCGCGGCGCGTGGGTAGATCGGCATTGCGAAACGCCGCGTTTGTCGTGACCTGATACAAAAACACGTTGACTTTTGATTCGGTCGCACCATTCCCTGCAAGATCTGGGCGCACAGTCGTTACTCTGGCTCCTGGCACATCTACATCAATGGCTGCCTGGATAACCTGGCTGAGCGTTGCCGTGACGGTGGCGAGCGCGAGGAAATTGCTCATGCATGTCCGCCTTTCGCCCGTTGCCGGAGGTAATCATCAAGACTTTGCACGACTGGTTCGTTGTGTTGTCTGGATATAGGAGCGACTGCTGTTGATGCAGGTATTGCTCGTACTTCAATTCGTCCAATGGTTACCTGAATGGTTGGTGCCGTTTGTAGCGTTGGCTGTGTTTCGGCTGATGGTTGTGTTGTATGCTGAATCTCGGTTACACGGCTAATAATAGAAGATACTTCAGGTTTTATAGCTGGTGTGACTCGTTGAGCGAGTAGAGGAAGTTGCTCACGAGGTGCATGCATCTGTGTGGTTGATATAACATTTCCATGTGCGCTTTGCCCTTTGAGCAGATTGGTTGTGCTATGATGCGTTTCTGTATGAAGATGTGTAGATTGTAATAGTGCTTCGACAGGGGTGAGCAATGTAGATGAACTCGCTTGGCTGGTCGATGTGTTGACCTGCGTAGATAGTGGTGGTGCTATACGTGGTGTAGTGGTCGAAGTGGGTGATAGTGGTGCTGCTATACGTGTAGTAGTCGAAGTGGGTGATGGTACTGGTAAAGGTAGTGTTAGGCCCGCGTTTTGTATTTGTTGCTTTGTTTCCTGGGTAACCTCAATTGTTGGTAACGCACTTTCCTGGGTAACCTCAATTGCTGGTAACGCACTTTCATCAGCTTTTTGAGTGGAAGATGTTATTCCTGCTATCGCTGAGTTTGCTAAAGACGGCATAGTTTTCTGTGGATGGCTACTCTGTGTGTGATCTGTCTCAATAGCGGTCGCATCTGATAGGTGTGGTAGCGATTGTGGATGAGATGGCATGAGCGGAGCTGTCTGATGTTGGATACTCTGCTGGGAGTCTTTCTTGGCGTCTGTTGCATTTGAAGATGCTGTTATATCTGTTTCTAAGCTCTCTTCAAGCAATGGCTCTCCCATTGGCTGCACAGCCTGGGCAAAGAGAGGTGTGACTCGCGGCTGTAGGATTGGCGCAAGTCCTAATGCTCGTTCTGCTAGACGTGAGAAAAAATCGCTCATTGGGACACCATTTCCAGATAATATTGTCGGCGTAATGCACTCATTGCTAGAATAGCGGCCTCGCTCCAGCCGTAGGTGCGTGCCAGCATATGAACCTCGCGTAACAGACGTTTGGCGTGATAAGTGATCTCATTCCAAAGCCAGCTTGCGATATCGAAGCACAGGGACCAGGTTTGCTCACAAGCGGGACAGGCCAGCGTTAACAGTACTTCGGCCTGGGGATCATGTGTTGTGATCTGTTCTCCCAGTGCGTGAATAACCTCTTCTGGCAGGCTGAGTATTGCGACCTGATTCCCTTCATGCGTTACCTCACGGATGCATTGTTGAAGCAAATACTGGCGTGCTGCCACAATAGTACGCAGGGTGGCCATTGCTAACATATCTGCCTGTGTAGGCAGGCACAACGATATACTATAGTCGCCAAGCTGTAGCTGTTGTGCCTGTCCAATCGATTCAAGTGGGACTGTTCCTGCCCAGACCTCAGAGACGGTGAACGCGCACTCGATCCGCTCCTGGCAACGCGAACATTCGGCATAGCCTTCAAAGCGAGAGCCGAACGTGCTTTCGCGTAACATCAATAGGTAGGCATCACGCTGACCGATGCTCAGACTGAGTAGCGTAGAGCGTGTGGCCTCTGGTAAAGCAGCCGCGAGGAGCGTTATTACGCGTTCTTGTGGATGCTGAAACTGCCCCACTTCCCATAATTGCAAGATGGTATGTGCTGAGAGTGTTTGCATGGTTATGGTGTGGTAAAGCTCGGCTCACTCGGTTCGACCACGCTCGTGTCGCGCTCCCAGCCCTCGTTTTCCAGTTTGATATGTTGGATGGCGACGGCATTGGCATTGGCGTCGAGATCGGGCAGAGCCTGGTATTCCGAGACCCAACAGCGATACACTTTATAGGCGAGAACAAGTTGCCCCGCTTCGTTATAGACCTCGATAATGAGGTCTTTGCGAAAATCTTGCAGTGAGGATTCCTGGCCTAGACCGTTGCCAAAACTCCACACTTTATTGGCCCATTGCTCAAATTCCAGATCATGGGTGACGCCGCGTTCAAGCGTGATGGCGTCGTACTCGGTGCGTCCTGGAGATTTACGACTGCTGCTAGGATCGCCGCCTTCGCGGTGTTTGACCACCTCGGTTGTGCGTTTGAGCATGCCTACTTTGCTAATGCCTGCTACATACTTGTTATCCCACTTCACACGAAATTTGAAGTTTTTATATGGGTCGAAACGCCGTGCGTTTACGGTAAATTCTGCCACGAGGGTTCTCCTTTATACTTGAAGCTGACCCGCCATTTGCTGAACGGTGACGACAACAAACTCCGCAGGCTTGAGCGGAGCGAAGCCAACTACGATATTGACTACGCCGTTGTTGATGTCGTTTTGCGTTGTCGTCTCGCTATCGCATTTGACAAAGTAGGCATCGCGTGGGGTCTGACCCTGAAATGCTCCTTTGCGGAAGAGATCGTTCATAAATGAGCCAACATTCAGGCGAATTTGTGCCCAGAGTGGATAGTCGTTCGGCTCGAAGACTGCCCATTTGAGACCGCGATAGAGGCTTTCCTCGATATAGAGTGCTGTACGTCGCACAGGAACATAATTGTACTCAGAACCTGCGTTATCGCTCCCGGCCCTTGTACGTGCGCCCCAACAGACAACCCCATACACAGGAAGAATGCGTAAGCAGTTAACTGCCGATGAGTTGAGGACACCATTTTGAGCATCTGTAAGTTTGGTTTCCAGTGCCACTACACCTGCTAGCGTTGCTTCTGTTCCGGCGGGAGCTTTCCAGACACCTCTGGTGCTGTCTATGCGCGCAAACAAACCTGCGATAGTTCCGCTAGGAGGGAAGGATGTTACCGTACCTTTGTTGGCGGGATCAGCAATCTGCACCCAGGGATAGTATATCGCGGCATATTCTGCAAAGGGAAAAGCTGCATTGTCCTGCGCTTCCGTGTACATTGTCGTGGGGTTGTTACCCTGTGGTGGGTCGGCAAGCAGAATAGCGCGCCTGCGTTGGCAATAGACATTTGCAGGATTTAGAATAGTGGCATCGGTTATACCCGGCAAACAGAGGATATTGAAGAGATCAACTGTATCAAGAGCATAGATGCCCTTACCAGGGTCTGCAATGAAGAGATTATACTCTTCCCCTCCTACAAAATCTCCAGATGTTCCTGGGTTTAATGTTGTTCCTTGTGCTTTGGCGAATATGCCACCAGTACTGCTACTTAATTTCAGCTCATCTGCTAAGGTATCGCCAGAAGCAGTCTGTACTTTTACGGAAGAAATCAGTCCATATGAGCCAGATGAAAGTACCTGCGCGCCATTACTAGCAGCGGTGCAGGTAAAATTTTTGAAGCTGGGATTGGCGGGCTGTAAGGCGGTAACAGCGGTCTGAATTCCTGTCGCAATATCTGAAGCTTGTAGTGTTTTCCCGTTTCCTGTAGGGGTAAAGGTCGGTGTTATAGTATAAGGCGTGCCGTTATCGAGAATGATACGCAGGGTCTTACCTGAAGGTGTAGTTACTGGGCTTGTTAATGCTCCACCAGTCCAGGTGCCATGTGCTGGTCCAACTGCGTCAGGAAGTGTTGTGCCACCTGCTGGAAGCAGTTTCGTTACATGGATGAGTTTTGAGGGACCATTGATCTGGTTTTCAATGTTAAGCATTGTAAGGCCTGTGAAAACCTCTGTCACTACGCTAGCGGGGTCTAGTGGCGGACCTGACTGATTTGACGGTGGACTGTCTACCACAATAAGTGTAATGCTTGTGGGATTTTGTTGCTGCTCATCGATCACAAATACTTCAGTAACTCTATCCACTTTGCCTTTGTTAAGGCTGTCGATTTGTAAGATCGGCGTGATTCCCTGTTTTAGTGTAATGGTAGCGCCTTGTGTGTTCTGGCCGATCAATCGTATGACGTATGCTTCGTTGCCGCCATTGAGGAAGAATTGGTTAACTGCGTAACTGACTTGTGAATAGGAGACGAGACTACCGAACGTGTTCTGGTAGTCTGTGAAACTGAGTATTTGCGTTGCTACGTTGTCTGGTCCAGTTTCAGTTAGGCCTACAAAGGCGGTAATGGAGGTGGCAACGCCCGTAATGGTATGCACTCCGCTAGATTGTTCAAAGACATAGACGCCTGGAGAGGCGTTCGCAGGATTAAAAGGCATAGAAGACATCCTCCGTTCTCAGGTTGCCGTTGCTCTATTTATCAGCTTTAGCGTACCATGCAACGCTCAATATTTGCTCTATGTTCGCTCTATTTCTGCTTTAGTAGACAAGTATATCCTGCAAAACCTGTATCGTCTCAGGCATAGGGGTAACACCCAGTTCTTCGCGTAGGATGCGTTCGCAACGCTGGTATTGCTTGAGTGCTTCATCGCGACGGCTCAAGCGTGCATAGGAGCGAATCAACAAGCGATGAGAGGCCTCGTCGCAGGTATTTTCAGTAAGAAGTGCTTGTGACCAGTAGATGGCTTTTTCGTAGAGGTCGCATTGGAATGCATGTGTTGCCAGGGCGGCACACATACTCTGATACATTTGGCTGAGTTGTTCACGGCGACGCTGTGACCAATCGGCATAAGCGTCTTCGGGCAGAAATGGTCCCTTATAGAGTTGGCAGGCCTGCTCATAGTAATGAGCCGTTTCACTATTTTGCAAACAATGTCCTGTTTCATAGTGATGAACAAAGGTGTCCACATCGATCAAGAGTGGTACAGAGGGATGAATTTGGTAGAAGCGGTTTTTGCAAAGGATGTAGCCCCCGCCTGGGTCGCACTCGTAACCTGCGTTGAGTGAGCAGCGCAAAGAACTAATCGCGACTTGTAAGCGGCGGCGTGCCGTCTCTGGCTCTTCGTCGGGCCAAAGGGCATCCATCAGCATATCCGTCGTGGCGCGATGGTCGGGTTGAGCGATCAAGTAGCGTAAAATAGCCTGACCATTACGGTTCTGACATAGCGTCACAGGGTGTCGGTTGCGGTGGACCTCAAAGAGACCAAAACAGGTAATCGTCAATGCAGGCAATCCTTCATTTTCTTGTTTTGTATGTACATCTTTGGGTAGAATTGTAGTAGTCGGGGGAAGTACAGTAGGAGATGGATGCCCTGCAGTTGCAACGCTTGTTGTATAAAGAAGTGTTTCCAGTTGTGTGAAAGCTGCTTGCAGTGTGTCCTCTGTATGGGTAAGTGATCGGCAAAGCTGTAAAAGCGTTTCTTGCATCTGTACGTATTGCGTGTGGTGTCGAATGATACTGTCAATGAACGAAATAAACTGTTCTTGTTGGAGAGACGGTTGGTTGCGGATAGCTGTCAGTAATGAGACGCTTTCACTGTAATGTCCTTGCGTAAAAGAAGCGATTGCTTGTTTAAGCAGGAGATCAGGTGTATGCACTTCATGTATGCTGGATGGGGATAAACCAGCTGCTTCATGCAGATTATGGATGGGGGCTCGTAATGAATCCATATGTTTCTCCCAAATTTTACTGTACGACGATTCTTGTCTCCTAAAAAGTAATACGCACCATCTGTTTAACGTTCAAAGCGAAGGTTTTTTGTGGATATATTAGCTTTTTACTTGTTGTTAAAAAGTGTAAATCGTCTATAATTTACACTTAGATGTAAACGAATAAGGGTATATATTTTCAGGAAATGCGGCTAAATAGAATATTAGTTTTAAAACGAGAATAGGTGATCTCTGCTGTGTCATGACGGAATAAGATAGCAAAGGACTAGTTCATGTGGTTAGGCAATTGGTGAGGAGCGTAAAAGAAGGGGGTGCAAACAATACAGGGAAGAGGGTAGTTTTTCAAGCTACCCTCTTCCCTGTATTGTTTGCACGGCTCCGAGAGCTGTTGTGCGTGATGCTTAGGCGTGCGCAGGTGTTTCTTTTTCTTGCATATGGAACCATGTTCCAGGTTTCCAGGGCAGTCCTAGTACTGGGAGTAGCCAGCGATCAATGCCGACCCAGCCACAAACACGCCACGAGAAGCACAGGAAGAGACCGAATACCCCTAGAATGGGATTGATGCTAACTGTGCCTGCGAGCAGATAGTTCAGGTTCATCAGTACACCGAAACCAGCTGCGATACCGGTAAGAAGGCCTAAAAGGATACCTAAGCCAACAGCTACCTCACCCCAAGTAACGAGGAATGAGAAAAAGCCTGCATTGGGCAATACAAAATGCTGTAAAAAGTATGCATACCATCCCTGTACTGATGGGTTGGTACCAGATGTTTTGGCTAGAGCACCACCTACAAAGCCTGCCAGAGCTTTTCCACTTGTTCCCCAGGCGGGTGACTGAAGTTTTTCCCAACCTGCTAGCAACCACGAAGCTCCCACGTTCATGCGCACAATGAACCACAGTGCGGAAGCACCATCTGAACCAAGAAAGAAGCGCGTGATGGCAGGTTCAGGAAAGCGTTCTTTTGGCGCGTTGGCCTCTAATGACGAACGTTCCTGCGCAAAATTGACGAATGCTGCAATCAGCGCGATGACGAACAGAATGAGGAGCGCGTACCCCCAAAAATCGTTGTTATTGACGGTATTTACATTTACGACGATATGGAAGATAGTCCATGCACCTGCTACGATGATAAGCAGCCAGTTGACCCATGATGCTGCATTATGTTGACTGTTCATATGTTTTCTCCTTATGGAACATCATAACGTCCTTATTTACTCTGCTTGATGTTCTGTATAGGAAGCATAAGTTTTTTTAATCACAGTCTACTCACAGGCATAACTGCTTTTATCACAAATGTAATACAGATAAATTCTGCTTGCTTTATAGTACAGTTTATAGAAAAATCTGTTTTAGGTCAGACCAATTTATAGCTGGATGTCATAGAAAGAGTTTGCTGTACACGAGCGGATGATCTTTGCTTGACAAATGAGCATATGCGGTACAATATATCGAGTAGGTTGTATGTTCTCGTAGGAAGAAAGATATTGATGAAATATGTGCTTCTGGCACTATAAGCAGAGAAATGTGTATGAACGATAAACGTGTATCATGTTCTGAAAAGGGCCGTATCACTGCTGTGTTGCAGCGTGCAAGGAGTATGGTGCTACTCAGTTTGATGATCTTGCTGGCTGCCTGTAGCGGCATACATGTATCTTCCAACGCCCAAAATATGCCCGTTCCTCATACTACCGCAAGTAGTGATACGGGGGATACGATCTCGTTTGCGCATATTGACGAGACGCCATCAGCAGGAGCAGTGACAGTGGATGTTACGTTGCTAGACTTTAAGGTATTTTCTAGCGTGACAACTTTTCAGGTTGGCACGCCATATTACTTTGTGGTGACGAATCAAGGTCCCTCGGTTCACGAATTCGCGATTTTTCCTGATAAGGCTGATGGCTCTCCCTTGCCGATGGATGTGCAGTATGTCAATCGTTTGCTGGAGATCGAACAGGTTGCCCCTGGTTCGACGATTAAACTCAACTATATTTTTTCAAAAGTGGGACGTGATGAGATTGCCTGCCAGATGCGCGGCCACTATCAGGCGGGCATGCACCTGTCTATAGCTGTTCTCAAATAGGCTATAACTAGTCTTGGCCTATAACTTATCAAGATAGCATAGCACCATGCGGATACCTGGGGCGTAAAAGATATCTGCATGGTGCTTGTTGATCGTGTGGCTATATGGTGGTTAGTTTTTGCTGAATGCTTGTGTCAGCGCATTCAAATAGTCGTTGTTGAATGACTGTGCAACCTTTGCCATAGGGGCCATGGGAAAACCATGGAACGCTCCCGGATACACATGTAATTCGATAGGTACTCCAGCGCGAGTCAAGCGGCGGGCATACTCAATGTCTTCTTCCAGGAAGAGATCAAGCGTGCCAACTGCGATGAAAGCTGGCGGAAGACCAGCAAGTTGTTCAGCGCGTGCTGCCGCTGCATAGGGTGATATGCCAGCTCCTCCTGGTTCCTGTCCTAAGAGTGCGGCCCAGCCAAAGTGATTCGATTCGGCTGTCCAGATATATTCTCCTGTGTAGGGATGTGGCTCTGTCGTTGTAACGGTGCGGTCATCTAGCATGGGGTAGATCAGCAGTTGGAAAACGAGCGGCACTTCGCCACGATCACGGGTCAGGAGGGCCAGGCATGCTGCCAAGCCGCCGCCTGCGCTATCACCACCAATTGCGATACGGGTTGTATCTATACCGAGTTCGCTGGCATTGGTATGTAGCCATTTCAAAGCGGCATAGCAATCTTCAACTGGGCCAGGAAATGGCGTTTCTGGGGCAAGGCGATAGTCTACCGATACGACTGCGCAGCCGACGGTTGAAGCAATTGTTTTGGCTTGCAGGTCACCCTGCTCAGCATTGCCAATGACATAGCCTCCACCGTGAATCCAGAGCAAAGCGGGTGTGGGTGTGGAGACATGTTTCGGTAGATAAATAAGTACACGTACATCGGGCGCCCCCTGTGGTCCAGGAACATGCCGCTCGTTGACGGAAATAGAGGGAAATTCTGGAATCATCGCTGCCATCTGAGTATTCATTTGGCTGAGCGAAGCGCGAACTTGCGGCAGGTCTTCTCTGTTCAAACGGAACTGGGGAAACATATCGAGCATCGGAGCAAGTTCTGGATCAACAAGATGTTTGGTTGTCATTGAAACCTCCTGGTGAGCAACGTGCAATACACCTAACTTTCGGCACTGAAATAGGACGATGGCCCGTAGTGGCACTTTAAAAGCACCCCTTTTTCCCTGGAATTCTCCCTGGAACGGAACAATTCTCCATGCTGTGCTCCTTCCGAGGTATCATACAAGCAATCTGATCTCTCCGTTGTTCTCTCATCCACCGGAAAGGTGTTGTCATCGCGCCCAACGACGCTGCCGCGTCTCCTGTACCAGTCGGGGCGCAAAAGAAGGAGACCAGCATGAAGTCCTCTCAGCATACCACATCTGCACCTATCGAGCCAAGCCTGAACGTGATCGGAACCTGGGTCATGCGCTTGCATGTAAGTGCGCTATCAAACGTGATTGTGTACGGATGCATGACACGGATGCATGACACGGATGCATGACACGGATGCATGACACG
>VFSW01000551.1_pt1 | contig 55278 bp, 58 predicted proteins | sample 5358111 | NCBI WGS metagenome assembly VFSW01 (sample SAMN11554181, study PRJNA540505) | mine drainage metagenome | isolation source: sediment from site ElyBrook_90M | place: USA: Ely Copper Mine, Vershire, VT | collected 2017
CGCTCTCAAAATGCGCCAGAGAGCGCTGTGCGCTCGTGCACAGTCAACGCGAGGTATCACCCTTCACGTCCCTTCCGAGGTGAAGCGTTCGGCCTGAGGTGCATCGGCCGCGATTCTACGCCCATTTCGCCCGCTCAGTGACGTTCTGAAACGATTGTCATCTGTGGCGCTGCGAGTCGGTACCTGGTCGGTACGAGCATTGCCGAAATTGTCCCCGTTTGTGACGTACTTTTTGAACACGTCAGGGTGTCGTCGAGCCGCACGGTCGCCCAGTTCGGAGGGAGCTTTTTGCCTAGGGTCATCGGGCACTCCAGCACCAGCATCCTTAGCACCTACGCCCGAGCCATCGACGATTACCGAAGGGATGCAATTCACAAGCTGGAAAACCTGCGAGGTGATCACGTATCCCGGGAGGAACGAACTCCCAAGCGGCCAGATGGCTCTGTCCAGTAGCAAACCATTACAATTTCATGACAATCGGGCCTTTTGGGAGGTCTTGGCGATGGCTCCTGCAGTGAATGCGAGTACTCACAACTCATTGCAATCCAAAGGACTGGCGGAGAGGGAGGGATTCGAACCCTCGGTACAGGTGTTAGCCCGTACAACGGTTTAGCAATTACCCGGTTCCACAGGCCTGGTGTTCGGAACCAACGACTTACGATTGGGAAAGTGCACTGTAAGTTGGGCAAAATGATCCTATTTGGAGGCATTTGTGCAACTATTGTGCAACAAGGATAACCCACTTCAACCGTTCTACCGCGGATCGCCCTGCCAGCGTGGATCGTTCGTAAATCACGAACTGTCGCGGCAGAGGCCGCGCTGACGGGGTACCGCTCGCGGCCCTACCTGCCGTTGCTACTCTAGTTCTCGGTGCTACGCCGCTTTTGTCACTGCTCCTTTCAGGAACGTCAGTAGATCCGTGTTAATTGTGTCTGCCTCCGTCGTCGGCATGCCGTGCGGAAACCCCTTGTAGGTTTTCAACGTGCTATTTCTCAGCAACTTTGCCGACAGCGGTCCAGCCGCGACATAAGGCACGTTTTGGTCGTCCTCGCTATGCATGACCAGGATTGGCACAGTGATCTTCTTCAGGTCTTCGGTGAAGTCCGTCTGGGAGAAGGCGACAATGCCGTCATAGTGCGCCTTGGTGCCTCCCATGATGCCTTGGCGCCACCAATTCCAGATGGAGGCACGAATCCCAGGGAGCTGCGCATCAGTCATTGGCAGTTACGGGATAATGACACTTTTAGGCTGGGACGTGTTTTCGACACTCACCAGCAGCAACCTCAAAAGCTAGTCGGTTTGATCTTGCCGCCAAATCTGGATACTGATCCACAAGGAGGGGCAATTCCCCAACTTCAAAGATGGATTGAAGCGCAACATGCTTCGGGTTGTATCGTCTGCTCGGTTTGCGGGGGAGCCTTCCTTCTCGCTAAGACGGGGTTGTTAAACGGACGATCTGCTACTACGCATTGGACCTTTTCACAGACCCTCGCTGACCGATTTCCTAACATTCGAGTCGACACTGAAAAACTGATCATCGATGACGGGGACATAATTACGGCGGGGGGCCTCATGGCTTGGGTCGATTTAGGATTGAAGCTCGTCGATCGCTTCCTGGGTCCGACCGTCATGCTCGAAACGGCCCGGTTCTTTCTTGTGGATGCGTCTGGTCGCCAGCAGCGTTTCTATTCGAACTTCTCGCCCAAGCTACATCACGGTGACGAACCCATACTCAGAGTTCAGCAATGGCTTCAGACCTTTGATGTTAAAAGCTTGACTGTTTCGATGATGGCCGCAAAGGCCCGAATGGGCGAACGTACTTTCTTGCGCCGATTTCAAAAGGGAACCGGTCTGACTCCAACCGAGTACGTACAGCATTTGCGCGTAGGGAAGGCTCGCGAATCGCTCGAGTTTTCCTCGCTAACCATGAAGGAAATTGCTTGGAAAGTTGGGTATGAAGACTACGGAGCGTTTCGCAAAGTATTCCAGAAAATCATGGGACTTTCACGCGCTGGCTATCGTTTTCGATTCAGCGTTCAAGGGAATAGAACTCGTAATTAATTGCAGATTCATGCGATGAGAGTCCAAATCACACTGAACAAAACCAACACCGGCAGAATTCAGTTAGCCTGCGTTCGGAGCACCAACGAGCGAGGTGGTATCGGCACAGGATTTGCCCTGCCTCCATTCAATCCAAATGACCTTCGGGAAATAGAAGACATCCTGCGTGGTCTGGGCGTGAATGAGGAACTGATCGATCAGAAGATTACACTGCTGCGCCAAGTTGGGCCTAACGATCTGGTAAAGGTAGACGATCTAGATGTACCCGACGATGTCCTCCGCGCGAATGGCTTCGTAGTTTGAAGGCTGGGCCAACATTCTCTTTGCTAGTGGGCGCTGGCTCCGGGCTTTGGTCTGCGTGGGTGTCTAGCGCAAACGTGCGATGCAAATTCCTTATCGCGCAGCGATTCAAAGTTACGCATCATTGCGTCGAACGTTTCGCCAATAGGCGGGTCAGTAGGGTTGAAGACCCATGCACATTGGGAACACCCCCAACCACGAAAGCGCGGTTGGTCTATCCACACCAGCTCGCGCGGCATAGCCGCATTATATTTAGAATCCCACGCAAAAGCATATGAACCGCGTTACTTACGACCTTCGGCTCCGGGAAGAGTGGGTCGCTTGGCGCGATCCCGATCAAGCAGCTTGCCGTGCTCTGGAGGCGGCTCTGAAAGCTTCTTTGCGGGCATACTGGAGTTCCTTGCTGGCAAAGCTGACGATTCTCCGTCATCATCATGAAGAACGACGTTCAGTAGTGCACTGCGGACATGCAAGTTATCGCCAGTGTCGTAATTGATGAAACCCAGTTTCCTGAATCGGTTCATGAAGAAACTGACTCGCGAGCGTGTTGTCCCAACCATCTCTGCGAGAGTTTCCTGACTGAGTCTTGGGACTGACATTTCGGAAACGCCTTCTTTGCCGAAGTGCGCCATCAACAAAAGAACTCGTGCCAGTCGCTTTTCGCTGGAGTTGAAAAGTTGATCGACCAAGTCGTCCTGGTACCGGATGTTCCGCTTTACCAAGTGCCTCATGAACAAAGCCGACAATTTTGGCTGAATGCTCATTGCGTGCATCAGTGTCTTCCGCTCGACATGCAGCAGGACGCAGTCCGTTATTGCTATCGCAGAGGACATGCGTGTGACCTGTCCACCCAAGCCGCCTTCTCCAAAGAAATCTCCTTCGCTCAAGATGCCCAGAGTGGCTTCCTTACCTGCTTCCGACACGACGCTCAGTTGCACCTTTCCCTCTTGGATGAAAAACAGTCCGTCCGTTGCATCGCCTTGAGCGAAGATCGTGCTTTTCTTTCCAAACGACACCATTTCTCTTCCTTTGCCAACGGTTGACAAAAAGGTGCGGGGATTGAAATCGTTTTTCTTTGCGGTCGTGACTTGGCTTGACACCGAGGACCTTCCTGACGGAAGTGCAACTAGTGTCAATTATGGAGGCAGGAACGACTTTAAACTGATCCGTAACGCTCACAATTCCTGCTTCGCCGTGCATACATTAAGCCGCTTCACGAATTCACACAAACAGCAGATGGTACGGTGCGGCTAACGCTTTGACGAGACCGCTCTATCCGTATGGAAGATGCTTTTTCCGAACTACGTTGACAACGACCGAATGCGTAGGTCGCGCCATGCTGAATGTCACCAAGCGAGGTTGTCCCAAACCTCAGCTTGAGAATCGCGACATCAACCGGATGTGTGCTAAAGAATCGTGAAGTCTGACATCGTTGCCTATGTAATCGAGACGATTACGCGTCCCGGCTTCGCGGGATGTTCTACCAACTCATGGGAGCGTGCAATCTGATCCAGAGGGACAATCTCTGCGATGTCGAGTCCCCGCCAGCCTGCTTCAAGCGCCTTATTGATGTCGCGAGTCGCCTCGATCTTTGCTTCCGCTGGCACATCGTCGCTGCCGACGAAGAAGAGTCTGGCGTTCACAAATACAAGCTGCCAAACCGGAGTCTCCGGCGTTGGCGTGTTGGTCGCATAGGTCGCAATGGAACCACTCTGCGCCAAAACCTCGGTGTCCGTCTTGATGTTCGCTCCGAAAGCGACTTCGACGATGTGATGAACTCCATCGCGAGCCAAGGCTCGAACGCGCTTAGCTAAGCCCTCCCCAATTAGCAAAACTTCATCCGCACCCGCTCGCGATGCGATTTCCTCATCAGCTTCAGCACGGCACGTAGCGATCACTCGCGCTCCCGCCTGATGCGCGAGTTGAACCGCACAGGCGCCAACTGCACCAGCCCCGCCTTGCACAAGAACGGTCTTACCCTTGACCGAACCCGCGACGTGAACGGCCCGATGAGCGGTTATGCCCGGAATCCCGAGACAGGCACCTTGCTCCAATGGCACGCCTTGGGGGAGTCGAGCCACTTGCTTCAGCGGAACCACTGTGTACTCGGCAGAGGTTCCGAACGGACGATAGGATTGAGCGCCATAACACCAGACGCGGCGACCGATCCATTCCCGCGATACCCCTTCGCCGACTGCATCAACCGTGCCCGAACCATCGCTGTGCGGAATGACACGCGGATAAGGCATCCCTACGCCAAACGAATCCTCGCGTTTCTTGACGTCGCCCGGATTAACTCCTGAAAAGGCAACGCGAATGCGCACCTCGCCTGTGGGTGGCTGCGGATCGTCCATTTTGCCAACGACCAGCACGTCCCGTGCAGCGCCCTGTTTCTCATACCAAGCGGCTTTCATGTTCGTGCGGAGGTCTAGCTCTCCAGTTCCCCTAGTCTGAGCACTCGCGGCTCAGGTCGGCTACATACGCCATACCGCTGCCACAACCGAAACCACGGGCAACGGGCTAACGTCTCGTCGTGCCTTCGATTCGCAGCAGAGATATCGCTTGCGCTGAGTGGTCTAATGTCCGGCGCTTCGAACATTTCCTGTAGCTGCTCGATGACGTCAATAATGCGTTCAACGTCCATTCCGTCTCAATATCCAACATCAGCACTACTACGGTCAAACGGAAGCAGCGAATCGAGGGCAGTCAGTCGCTTGTCTAATATGGGGAGCAGCAGCGCTTCGGGAGGCCCGGCTAACCGTGACTCGCCTCGCGAACACCTCGTCTTTGAGAATCGAATTGCGGGACGTTTGTTCTATTGGTATCTCCCTGGACTATAATCAAACGTGACGTTGTTATCGGTGAAGGAGTGCCACCGTTAACCGCCTTGCCCGAGGCTCTTTCGGGGGGCTGATGACTCCTATTCGGACTGTAGTGGTCCGGGAGCCAGCATGCCGCCGAAGCGTCAGTCTAAAACCACAATCCCCGAGAGATTTGGCTATAACCGCAAGACCGAGGCCGACTCGTATTTCGCCAGTTGCATCGCGATTCTTCGTCCCATTAAGTGGCGGGTCATTGTTTCGGCAATTTTTGCAATCACGGCGCTTACCGTCTACGTGAAGGGGACGGTGGCTGGCAGTGGTTGGATTTACGCAGCGGCCAACGCAGCTATGATTGCGACTGGGACTGGTCTCGCCGTTCTTTCCACGGCAAGGATCGTACACGACCACGCCAAGGCCAGTTCGGATGACATCTGTAAAGAGCCGTCGAATGCCCGACAGAATCCTATCGAACTGGGGAATCATCAAGAACACAAGAATTGAGGGTGAAGGAGTTCACCCATAACCGCTGTCCCATGCTACAAACCGGGGCAGATGATGACTCCTAACAGGAAATCCTGTTGCGGAGCCGTATCTGTCGCGGGATTCCTTGCTTAAAGTTGATCGCTGCAGTCGAGTTAACGGCAAGGGAGAACCTCGCCGATTCGCACCAGCGTGGAGCATGACGCAATGGACTTGAAAGCATACGAGCACGTCAAATTCGAACTAGCCGAACTGATTCGCTCCGGGCAACTGATCGCTTCCGAACGAGAGACGGATTCGAACAAACGATACGAGGCGGAGCATCCCTGGCGGTTACTGCTCACTCGTTTGGCCGAAGACCGGTTCACCGTCGTCGTTGCCGGCCGGTTTAGTCGTGGAAAGTCTTCCTTAATGAATGCGGTGCTCGCCTTGGACCGTCTTCCGACAGGCATTGTGCCGCTGACCTCCGTGATTACGTATGTGCGTTACGGCACCAGCGAAAGAGTTCTGCTCAATTACGAAGGCACGAGATTGCGGGGAGAAGCCACGCTCCAAGAATTGCCTGAATACGTCACCGAGAAAGGAAATCCAGGGAATGCAAAGCGGATTGAATCAGCCGAGATTCAGCTGCCGGCAGAAATTCTTCGGCGAGGATTCTTCTTCGTCGACACTCCGGGCCTCGGATCTGCCATTTTCGAGAATACGAAAACGACGGAGAGATTCATTCCGGAAATCGATGTACTGATTTTGGTTACTAGCTACGAGAGCCCTCTCACGGAGGACGAGATGCGATTTCTTCACTATGCTTCGCCCTCGGTGCGCGCCGTGTTCATCGTGATCAATAAACAGGACACCGTGCAAGAGGAAGCCCGCGAGGAAGTAGTTCGCTATGTGGAGAAAACCGCCCGCAGCATTGTGGGAGGTAAGGCATTTCCACCGTTTTCAGTTTCGGCGAGGGATGGCTTGGCGGCGAAGCAAACGGGCGATGCGGAAAAGCTGCAACAAAGCGGGCTATTGGATTTTGAGGCGGCTCTAGTCGAATTCTTGGCCAATCACAGGGCACAGCTGTTTTTGTCTTCCATGTGTGATCGCGCACTTGTCGAACTGCAGTCTTTGCCGGAATCTGAGGCCAACGGATTGATGTCCAAATTGCATGCATTGCGGCAGCAAGTCGACCCGCACTCGTCCCCTGGCTCAGGGCAACCGAACGATGCGGCCGTTGAAATGCCTACCGCGGCCAATGTGGTATCCCAGACTATCGGCACATGCGAGGTGTGCAGGGCAGTCATGGGCAGGACAATGAAGTTCTTGGCGCACTATCAGTACGAACTGAGCACACGACCTGGCACCCAGGAACGGCATGCCAAAGACGGAGGCTTCTGTCCTTTACACACGTGGCACTATGAGCAGATCGCTTCTCCCCGGGGCGTTTGCACGGCATATCCTGCACTTTTGAACCGAACAGCAGGCCACTTGCGTTCCCTCGCAGCCGATGGGGCTGCGCAGTGCAGCTTTTTCTCTCCGCTTCTTGAGTCACACTGTCCGGTCTGTGAGGTTCGTTGGGCGGTTGAAGACCAAACTGTCGCATCGATTCTCACCAGAGTCAGCCAGGTCAGCGATCCGGACAAGCTTACGCTCTCCGCTCTCTGTCTGCCTCACCTGCAGCTGATATTACGGCGTACGGAAAGCGATCCTTTTCGCAAATTTCTGCTATATCGCGAGGCAGCCGTCATGGAACGATTTGCCGAGGATATGCAGCGCTATGCCATCAAATACGACGCTTTGCGCAGGGATCTCGCCAGTGCAGAAGAACACAATTCGTATCTCCAAGCACTTCAGCTAATCGTCGGTCATCGCAACGTCAACGCTGTCTTTACGGTGAGAGACATCATGTAGCGAGCATTGCGATACCGCCAAGTGCAGCCATCTCTTAGCGGTCCACGAAGACAATCTCGTAAGAGGACGTCTTCTGTTGCGCGCCGGGTGGCTTCGCGAGACCTCACGTTGGATCGCCCAGAGAAACCGCAGATAGAAGCCCACGACTCCTACAACCAAAACCACAACCAAGGGACGGGAGAAAACAAGCGAGATCGGGAGCGTTAAAGAGAAGGCACTGCCCGGCAACATGTCCATGGCACAACTCCTGTTCAGGTCTGTGCGGATACCTGCTCAGGGCCGTGCCTAATATAGGAACAACTCCCGAGACGAGAATATCCGTCAGGAGTCATCAGCCATCCCGGTATGACAAGGGAGGACAGCGGTTAACGGCGGAACTCCTTCGCCGTAACGTAATACCTCTATTTTAGCTTGAAGCCACGCGTAGTCAAGCTATGCAGCAAGGTTTCCGTGCACCTCGAGTAGCCGCAATTTCAGGAGTATTTTAAAGACTCTCGGGGAGGGTTCGCGAACGGTTGAGAAAGACCGGTAACACGTTTAGCAAAATAGGAAACAGGGTTGGTTGGTGTCCCGTAACTACGTTGCTCATAAACCAAACCAAACGGCTCCGTAGGCGGCCCGCAGAATTCAATACGGGGAGGTTGTCGCTTTCTAGAGGGACCCATTCGGGGCACCGAGAGCCGCAGGCGCGGGCGGCAAGCCTTCAACTATCCTTCGCCTGTTTATTCTTTTGTTTCCTCTGTGATGACGCACACTCTTCTTTTTCTTCCTTTATCTTCGAGGGATCGATGTCGTAGTTTTCTTCTTCGGCCTCGGTCAAGTTGGGATGACACGGATCTTGGTCAGGCATTTGGGTTTCCTTTCTGTTGGATTCGGAATAAACGCCAAGAGTTGTCGCTATGCCCCGGTTCGCATGACTCAACTGAACATGTTCAGGATCGCTTCTTGACAATCATGAAAACCGGAATCGCAGCTATCTGAGCGACAACCGAAAAGATGATTAGCGCTGAGATGGAGGCGTCGTAGAGCCTTCCCATAATCACGCTGCCGATGAACCAGCAAACTCCATAGCCCGCGGTAAAGAGCCCGTACGCCGAAGGCCGGCGCTGTTGCGGCACCATGGTCGCGACCGCAGCCGGAATGATGGATTCGTGCACACCCATTCCCAGCCCCCATAATGCGGAGCCGATAAGGGCGAGCCAGAAGCTGCCAAGGAAAACGAGCGGAGCCGATGCGGCGGAAATTATAGTCAGCGGGATCAGCACCCATAGTCCAACGCGATCAAATAAACGTCCGAACAAAAGCGATCCGATGCCGCTCACTGCCATTGCCACGGAATAAAAGACCGGAACCCACGTGCCTGGAATGACCGAAGCCTTTTGAAAATGATAGGCAATCAAGGAAAAATCGGCGAATCCAGCCGCGACAAGCGCTGCTCCGGCGAGATAAATCCAAAAGATGCGGGGCAATCCTGCTGCCTCGATATTTGGAACGCTGACCTCCATGTCTTCCGGTCGTGGGTATAAGAAGCGCGCAATCACCAGAAGAATCAGCGTCACAATCGCAGGAACGAGCAGCACCGCGAAAGCGGTACGGTAATTTCCTCGGGTGGCGAGTACGGCAGCAACCACAAGCGGCCCGAACAACGCGCCGAACTGGTCCAGCGCTTCATGTAATCCGAAACCCCAGCCATATCCCATCTGTTTGGCGGCATGTGAAAGCATGACATCGCGCGGAGGATTGCGGATGGCCTTCCCAATACGCTCAATCACGATCAGCAGACCGGCGATCTGCCAATTCGGAGCTAAAGCCAAGAGTGGTACTGCGCTCATTTGAACGATGTAGCCGAATATAGTAATCGGCCAGAATTCGCCAGTGCGCTCGCTTAGCCGCCCTGAAACCAGCCGAAGACCATATCCGAGGAGTTCGCCGAGGCCAGCAATGAATCCGACCGGCGTTGCACTCGCGCCGAGGATTGCAAGATATGGCCCTGTGACGCTGCGCGCGCCTTCATAGGTGAAGTCGGCAAAAAAACTTACGACTCCGATCAGGAGCACGAATTTGAGTGCCCGGCGCTGCATTTGCTTCTTGGTGATTGAAATCAAATCTGCCATTTGATTCATGCTCCATTCGACACGTCGCACGAGGCAACGATTTTGAGTGCCAAGACAGCGGCTCAACGCCGGTCGTTTATGGGAAAACTCTGGGAATGCTCGGGTGGGCAGCAACTCCTGAGACAAAGTATTCCCTTTGTCAGGAGTCATCAGGCGGCGCGACCTTACTCAACGCGACGGTGGTTAACGGTGAACTCCTTCACCGGCAATTGAAACAGTGAGTCTACCCGAACATAGAGCGAGACGACAATAGTTCCCGTCGTAGCCCGCTTCGCTTCTAGAGCACGCACGAAAGCAAAATACGGAGAGGGTAATGCCAGAAAGGCTGCGGTATGGGCAGTCACACTCGGCGCGACTTTGCCACTACACCCCTCGGTAAGTCGATTTGACCAACCCCTTGCCACTTTCTCCAGGATCGGCCTTCCCTAGGTCAGAGCCCCCGAACGCCATTCACGATTCCACAAACAGATCCAGCCTTGACCGGCGTTGGAAGCCGATGCTGGCACCAAAGGTACCAACGTTTTTGGTCACGCCTTTTCCAAGTGAGCATCCCTGTGTTATTCTTGATTTCGACGTAAGGGTGATGAGGTTCACCCTTAAGTGCCCAAATACTTGTTTGGGCTGATGACCTCTACCATTTTGCTTGAGGTCATCACGTGTCTGTCACTCGCGCCATCCGGTCGCCGCGCCCTACCCCTCTCCAAAAGAAGGTCAGTGAGCATTTCTTCATCGCTCGCCATGTATTTCTGGTTGCGGCTCCGCTCGGTGTGCTCGTAGGCGCGGCCATTGCTGGCTACGACTATGTCGTTAACACCCTGCTCTGGGATAACTTCTCCTCACATCTGAACCCGCTTGTCCTATCGCTACTACCGATTATCGGTATGGCCTTGACCGGCGCAATTCTCTCCGTTTTTCGAGTCAGTTCTTCGTCCATGGCGGATGAAGTTGTCCTCGCATATCACCGTCCAGAAGCCGGTATGAATTACCGTCATGCTCTGCCCAAGCTGGCAGCATCTGTCGCGACGATGGGATTTGGGGCCAGCGCCGGCATGGAGGGAGCCAGCAAGTGGCTGGGCGGCACGATCTGTTCCTTCATCCAGACATGGCTCAACAAGTCGAGGCGGTTGGTCGCTCTTCATGGGAGGGTCGAAACAACCATGATCGCGGGTGCCTCCGCAGGAATCGCGGCAATCTTTCGCGCTCCCCTTACCGGCGCCATCATGGGGGTCGAGTCTCCATATAAGCATGATCTCGCGCACGAATCCTTGATTCATGCTCTGGTGGCTTCCGCGACGAGCTACGCCACGTTTGCCTTCTTGCGGCCGGCAAACTCGTACTTCCCAATTCACTTTACCTACCATTTGCGGGTTCGAGATCTTCTGCTTTGTGTTCCCGTCGGATTGCTAGGGGGTTTCGCTTCGCATTTGTTCCTTTTGCTTCTGAAAAAGTTCAAGCGAGCCTGGGCAACATGGTCGGCGCCTCGAGTAATCAAGACCGGATTCGGAGGCGTGCTGGTTAGTGCTGTGGCTCTGTTTTCCATAGCAGCGATTCACGAACCTGCAACGCTACAGGCGGGCCTCGGCGTTGCGAATCGATTGCTCAACGGCCACTACGTTCTTTGGGTTTGCCTGTTTATCCTCGTCGCAAAGCTGTTCGTAACCGCCCTGACATTCGGAAGCGGAGGGGTCGGCGGCTTGTTCGTTCCCTCTGCGGCTATCGGAGCTGCACTAGGAGCTGCGTGCGATCTCATGTTCCACCCAAGTCAGCCAGGCCTGTTCACTCTCGTCGGGATCGCTGCATTTGCCGGCGCCAGCTACAACAGCTTGCTTTTTTCCGCAGTTTTCGTGGCGGAGGCCACAGGAAGTGCCACCCTCGTGGTCCCCTCTCTGATCGCGTCCTGCACTGCGTTTCTGATTTCCGCAGGAATCTCGAACTCGGAGTCACAAAAGCAAAAACGCCCCACGGACGAGGCGCTCCTAGGCTCATTCCTCTGCCGAGACTGGATGACTACGAAGATTGTCGTGGCCTTCCCTGACCACAGCCTTGCGCAATTTGCGGAACGAAGTATCTTGGAACACCCATATCAGGCCCTGCCCGTGGTTACGGAGCGCGGAACTTTCCTGGGCATGGCTAGCTTGCGGTCGTTCCGGTCAATCCCTAAATCGCAATGGATCACCACCGCGGTAGCGAAGATCATGGACCCCGGCACGCGTACGGTTTGTCCCGAGCATTCCATGGCATACGCCGAGAAGGAGTTGACAAGGGGAACGCATGATTACCTGCCGGTCATCGATCCTTCAACCGATCAACTCATCGGCATGATCTCGATGAGCGACATTCTACGAGCTCGCAGTCGTGCTCAGGAGATTTTGCGTCCGGAAGGGATGGAAGGTCGATCCCTGCTCGAGAGGCTTGAGCAGGAGAGAGTTTAGAAAACAGCAGTCATTTCCCAAGGAGAATGCACGTAATGGACCAGCAAATCAGTCAAATTTCTGCCACTATATCGGCTCTTCGCGTCTATATGAAGCGAGGAGATAACAAGAAATCGACCCGGTGGTGGAACCGGTTGTTCGAAAAGCCCCTGGCACACCATCTGGTGAATGCTGCTTTGGAAGCGGGACTGATGCACGCGGCAGTGAATCTCGGTCACATTGGCTTCAGTAAAGACGCCAAGAACGTCGCGTATGACTCGAGTGAGATTCCGCTCAGCACGTTACCGGTCTGTGTCGAATTGCTGGGCCCTAAGCGATTACTGGAGCAGTTTATCCGTGAACAAGCCCGACACCTGACGGGGACAACCATGGTCATGGTCGACGGAGTACATATCTCCAACCTGTATTTGGCTGAACTGGACGACGCAATCGACGTGCGCCCGCACCATGTTGAGTATGTATCGGGCGCTGTGCCCCTTGCAGTGGAGCATGTTGAATTGGACGCTTCTGAGGCGAACTAGTTCGCTACTCTATTGGTTCGGAGGCGGGAGTTTTCGTCTCGTTGGCATTTTGTTGAGAGCGAACCCTCGCCTCCGACACATGCGTGCAGAATGGCGGATGGGAGGAATAACTTAGTCGCGAAGTGACACGACTAGGGAGATGCGGTTGAGGCCCGGTTGACAGTGTCATATCGAGGCGAATGCCCAGCCATCATAACGGCCGACGCGGCCACACGTAGACATGGCATCGGGCCTTTACCGGGAAGTCAAACGCGAGGCCGGTGCGGTTGGAGAAGGAAGGGAGAAGAGAGGAGAATCTTCCTCTTAAATTATATGGCCTAAACGTTCTAGTGATAAAGTGAGTTAGGCGGGGTGAAGGAGTACCACCCAAACCGCTGTCCTTTCGGTTTACAGCCTGGACGGCTGATGACTCCTGACAAGAGGGATCTTGTCTCGGGAGTTTTGGTAACGCGGCAAGTTCCTCAGACAAACAGAGCGCACGACCGGATGAACTCGTCTGTTGCGGGCGACGCCGTTGCGCGCCAGGAGGAATATATGCTCGCCGTCTGTATCGAGTGTTGGCAAGAGATCCAATCGGAAGAGCAGATTTGTTCATACTGCGGAACGAGGATTGACGCTGAGTCTTCTTCGTACGAACGCCTCTTGTTCTGGGTCCTCAAGAATTCTCGACCTGAGCATCGGGCCGAGGTTTGCAGGATTCTTGGCCTGCGCGGACATAGCAGCGTGGTTCCACATCTCCTCGACGCCGTAAATGACCACGCAATACTTGTGCGCGTAGCGGCCTTGCGGGCCTTAGGGGAGATTGGCGCCGAATCTGCGATTCCTGTCATTGAAAGGTCTCTATCCAGCGAAAGTTTCATGGTGCGGACCGCTGCGGAAGCGGCACTGAAAGAAATGGGCGTCGCTAGACACGGGAAGACTGCAGCCGCCGACTGACACTGCAAAGTTACTTCCTGCCCGGAGGACTAATGGACAGGGCTGAAGGACCTTTACTGAGGACTGAATGAGCTTCTTGCCTGTTCTAGGCAGTTCGAGCATATCGGCACGCAATGTCAGCGACGCCCGCTGGTTTTGTGGCATCGATCTCGGCACGACCAACTCTCTTGTCGCTGTCGTCGACTCTCTTGCACTTCGATCGCGTGACTATTCCTCCGCAGTACGGGTACTCCCGGTAAAGCAGCCCACCAGAAATGGGGTAACCGAGAGTGTCCTGTTCCCCTCTGTCGTCGCCGAAGTGTTCCCGGGAGAATGGACCGCTGGCCAAGGAGCAAAAGAGGCCCGGTGGCAGGGATTGAGAAAGGACCGCCAACTTTTCTATTCCACCAAGTCGGAGATGGGCATAGGTCGGGATCCCTATTATCCATTTGCCGCCTCCAGCAGATTCGACTGTCCGTACAAGGTTGCGGGAGAGATTCTCAAAAACCTGGCCACCGCTGTAAGGCAAAAATTGGGGCAGGAAGCCCTCGGGAATCTTGTAGTCACCGTTCCGGCGTCGTTTCAAATCGCCGCGCGAAAAGATACCCTGCGAGCGGCCGATCTAGCCGGCATTCACTTGGGAGAGCAATCCCTGTTGGACGAACCCAATGCCGCCTTCCTGGACTACATTGTTACCGTTGCATCCCAAGAAGTACTGCCTCTCGATCTCACCACACCCGCCATCATACTGACGGTGGATTTTGGAGGGGGAACCTGTGATGTTTCCCTTCTACGTGTGCAGTTCGAATCTACAACCGGCCGGCTGAGCCTAGCCAATCTCGCAATTTCACGTTATGAGCGCCTGGGGGGAGACAATATAGACTCGGCGATCACGGAAGATATCCTTCTTCCTGAATTATTTCGGCAGAACGCTGTTCAGGCCCTCGACCTGTCATGGGCGGAAAAGAAAAACTATGTTTTGCCGCAATTGCTCCCGGTGGCGGAGGCTTTGAAACTCGGCATCTGTTCCGAATACGCAGCACAGTTGGGATTGCACTCTAAAGAGAAGATAAGACGCGAGTCCATCCGTGCGACCCAACTTTCCACTTCGATTACCGTTCCTGCGAAAGACCGTCTCCATGCGTTCTCTTTGCGTGATCCCAGCTTGACCCTCGAACAGTTCGAAGAAGTCATGGCTTCCTTCCTCGACCGTGATTTGCTCTACGCACGCGGCACCGAGTTCAATTCGGTAACCTCGATCTTTGCCCCGATTCAAGATGCTCTGGACCGCGCCGCCGTCAGACCCGCGCAGATTGACGGCATTCTTCTAGTGGGCGGAAGCAGCCTCATTCCTCAGGTTCAGCAAGCCTTGCAAACCCATTTTCCCGAAGCTCAACTCTTGCGTTTTCCGAATGTAGAGCGAACACTTTCTGCCGTTGCTCGCGGCGCCGCTCTACATTCGTTTTTCTTGCACGGAATCGGCCTTCCCCTCGTAAAGCCCATCGCGCAGGAAACCATTGGCTTGCTGGCCAAAGACAACGTGTTCCGGCCGCTGATTTATGCGGGAACGGAGTTGCCTTTCCCGTCGAATGACAAGTTTGGGACCCACCGTGGTTTGTTGGTTCCGCACGACCTGATGACAGAGCTCGATATCGTGATCGCCGCTGAGACGCCGGCGCAAGAGAAGAAGGTATTGGCGGTCGCGCATTTGAGGCCGGCCGAACTACCCCGAGCAGGAGACGAGATCGAAGTCCGCTTTCGTCTAGACGCGAACAAGGTACTGCAGGTGGAGGCCACGCTCTTATCGAACTCACAGACGCGCTGCGAAGTCTCGCTTGAGAATCCTCTGAGTTCAACGGGCCACGAAACCGAACGCCAGCGGGAGATTCTACAGCTGGAACAGGGGTTAGCTGACGCGATCACTCGACATGAGCCTCTCTCTGAAAAGCTAACGCAAATCGAGCGCCTGTACGAACTTCTCTTCGATGAAAGGAAGTATGAACGCGCGATTGACTGGGCGAAGAAGGCGCTTCAGCTTCGGGCTGGCCCTGACGCCTACGCTCTGAACCTAATTGGCAATGCCTATCAAGAGTTGGGGGCCTACGACCGTGCTGAAAAGTTCTATCGTGAGCTGGTAACCGCGGATCGGGGCTGGGGTGGAGGGCACTTCAATCTCGCCTTGGGGCTTGAGAGTCAAGGGCACATCACCGATGCCCTAGTGGCCGTTTCCGAAGCAATCCGGCTCGATGTGGAAGAAGGTGCCTATGTCGCTCTGCGCGCGCGCCTGCTGAAGAGGTTGGGAAAGGCGATTGAAGCCAATGCCGCGTTTCGTGAAGCCGCCCGATTTCTTGACCTTTCCCGCCCGCTCACCGAATTCCAACTGAGCTGGCGCATCATGGTGGCGCACAGCCTCAACGACGTGAAGACAGTCCACGAGCTTGAAGCTCTACGCAAGAGACAAGGCGACCTGCCCTTGCCCTACGACCCCGGTGCGCTGCCCAGAACGACAGCGGCCATCGTTGCAAGGCGAGCGGGTTGAGGGGACTCAAAGACTATGACTCAGCGCATGTGGATGATCGGTCGCGGACTTCTAAGCGAACAGCAGGAACGGATCGTGACTTTGCCCACGGAGGCAAACCAATTGGTCACGGGTCCGCCCGGATCTGGCAAGACGGTTCTGCTGCTCCATCGTGCAGACGAACTCCTTCGCAATCACAATATATTTCCCCGACAGCTTCGAGTCTTGGTCTTTACCAATGTGTTGAGAACCTACATTGCAGCCGGAGCCGAGGCCCTCAGCCTGCCGTTCGAAATCATCCAATCTTTCTACTCCTGGGTGTTTCAGCTTGCCGAGCGCGAAGGACTTCCCAAATCGAAGGCGGCCAAGCTGGAAGACCAGTGCAAGGAAACGCTTCAAGCCGTAGCCGCGTATTGCGAAACAGAACAGCCGGCACCACTGCTGGACGCTGTTCTTGTGGACGAAGGACAGGACCTTCCGCTTGACGCATATCGACTGCTCCGAAAGGCTGCTCGGCACGTTACCGTCTTTGCCGATTCCACGCAGAAGCTCTTCGCCGAAGGAGCCGACGTAATCGATGCCGCCAGCGCTCTCGGCATCTCGAAGGAAGCGATCACGCTTACTGAAAACTTCAGGAGCAGTCTCGGCGTAGCTCGCTTGGCGGCGCAGTTCCTGTCGGCCACACAGCGGACCAGCTATCTCCAGGGCCAAGTAAGGCACGAGGCTACCGGAACAACCAGGATACCGCTTCTTTTGCGGACAATATCGGAAGACGACGAGTGGGAACGCATGGCCGAAATTCTCAGGGAGGAAATCGCTCGTAACAGCCGGGTGGGGATTCTAGTCGTCGACAATGCGATGCTGAGCCGAGCCTACGGCGCTTTGACGGCCGCCGGCGTGCCGGTCCAGAGAGTGACGGCGAGAGACCCTTCGCAAGCAGACTTCAACGAGCTTACGCCAAAGATCCTCACAGTGTTCAGTTCCAAAGGCCTAAGCTTCGATACAGTCCTGGTTCCGAGGATCACGCGGCAACATTACTCGCACGTTCCAACAACAGCGATGCGATTGCTGTTTGTCGCCTGCACAAGGGCGCTTGATTGGGTATGTCTTAGTACCGTGCAAGGATCGGAGACCAGAGAACTGAGGCTCTTGGATGAATTGATTTCGGCGGGTCACCTGGCCGAGCAGCACGGTCCCGCCAGACGGCCTTCTTTCAGGTATGACTACCTGCCCGAAGAAGATCTCCCTTTTTAGAAAGGCCCCGATGCGGGACGGCCGCGGCCTATCCGGCTTGACAAGGGATGTCATCTGCTGAAAACTAGGTAAAGCAGGTCTTCGGTGAAGGAGTTCCACCGCCAACCGCCATCCGCGCTGACGCGCGGGGTGGCTGATGACTCCTGACAAGGATTTCCATGTCAGGAGTTCGAGAAAAAACAGAGATCGCTTCCGAGATTCCTAAGGTCCAGGAGCAGGCGTATCATCGCCTCGCTGTCCCGATTTCCCGGGTTCGACCGCTTAGCGCAGGCGCATACTCTTGTAGTCTGGAACGTAGCCTTCGTTCCTCTCGCCCGCCATTCAATGTTCTCGCTGCACAAGCCGCTCAGATACGTTGCACCGGACTGATTCCGCATAGGCAGGATGTGAAGGCATGAGTGCGAGACAAGAATGCCCGCCGGCGGGTGCTGGAACAATCGAAGAGGGTGAATTTGTTTTTCGGCGGGAGAAGGAGGTCGGGGAACTAAGGGAACGCTTCGCGGCTCGTAAGTCCTTCGTGCTGCACGGACCCAGCGGCTCTGGAAAGACCTTCTTGCTCCAGCGCGTGATGCCGGATTTTCCAAATGTCCTCTATTGTCAGGAGTCAACCTCGCCGCAGTTGGTTTTCCAAAGTCTTGCTTTAGCCCTCGTGGCGTCGAGAGACCGCTTTGTTCGGGGGTGGCTGCGCAATCCGCAGGCGGTCAAAACCAAGTCGGCGATTTCCCTGCGCGGAATTGTCCTCAATGCCGTGCGACGCGGAAACTATTTTGTGGTGCTCGATCACCTCTGTGGCCCAGCGGCAGCACTCTCGTCGGACACACGCGATCTCATGCTTTACGGAGGAACCCCCGTCGTAGCCGTCGCACGCTCTGCTCATATGGAGGATTTGGGCTTTCTGACACCTTTCTTCGCGCTGCGCACCGAGCGCATGCGGCTGCCGAACTTTTGCCTTCCCGACGCTTCGCAGTTCGCTGAAGAGGTTGCTCGACGAATCAATCTTCGAGGAACGAATTTGCCCGAATTCCTGGAACGCGTGGCTGATCTGGGCCAAGGTTCGCCCGGCGCAATCGTGAGAATGCTGCAAATGGCGCTGCTTACGCGGTATCGCCTCGACGGACACATCAAGACCGCGCCGCTGTACATCGATTTTCGATTGGTTTGGCACGCAGAGAACGCGCTGTAGGAAGCAGAAAGGACGGGTGATGGCGACGAGGGCGATTGGGCCGGGAGACGTTTCTCAGGATATCCACTGGCAATCCGACTCCGACCTGCCAAATGAGTTCTACTCCCTGCTTCTTGGTGGAAGTATGTCGCCTTCTTGTGGGTACTTCACTGCTCCGGACAATGACTTGGAGACGGCACAAGCCCAAATGCTCGATTACGTTTGCGGGAAACTTCGAGTGCAGGAGGGAGATCGAATTCTCGATTTGGGTTGCGGATGGGGCGCTTGGATGCTGCACGCAGCAAAGCGTTATCGCGCCCGGGTGTTCGGGACTACGTCCGAGTTGCAGCATGCCGAGTTCGCGACGGATCAATTCCGCTTCGCCGGAGTCGCAGACCGGTGCCTCATCGAAGTCTGCGACTATTGCGACTTAGACCCGCCAACCGAATACGACAAAATCGTAAGCCTCGACACGTTTGAGAATATCCATCCAGAGCAGTTGCCAGAATATTTCCAGCGGACATTCTCATTTCTGATGCCTGGTGGTGTGTTCTTGACCAGCACGCTGGCCAGCCTTACTGCGGGCCCCAACTCGCTAGCGTGGGAACTTGAGCAACATGTTCAGCATGGCGTAGAACTGCCGTCGCTCGACACAGTCCTGGGAGAGGCGGAGTCCGCTGGCTTTGAGATCCGGGATGTCGAAAACCTTCGAGAACACTATGCACTCACCCTTACTCACTGGTTAGGAAATCTCGAGCGAAATGCAGAGCGAGGGCGCCAAATTGCAGGTGACACTATTTACTTTGCCTGGCGTACGCACATGGCAGAGTCCGTTAACGCCATCCGAACCGGTCGTGCGGGCTTCTATCAAGTGTTGCTAAGCAAGCCAAAGCGTGGGTCAAGCGGATTTCCGTTAACTCGGAAGGATTGGTACAGATGAGACGTATTCGCCAGCGACTGGTCAGGACATGGGTTAACAAATTATCCATTGGAGCATCCATATGACCCAACTGTTACGGCGTCTGGACACAAAGGCAGGTTCCGTGGCGTTCCAAAGCATCCTCTTCGACGAGCCGGAGATTGGCACGAATATCGACACCCTACAAGCGCCAGAATTCTTCAAGGATCTGTATCTCGATCAGGTCGTCCACGCCATTACAGAAGACTGGAAAGACTATAAACTCGCGCCTTTCTTTTATCTCCGACTGAATGATCTCGATGCGATCTCCTATCGTCAGGAAGTGATGCGCGATCTTGAAGATGTACGACTTATGGACGCCATCAAGTCATTCACCGCGCAAATGTGCATGATGCGCGAGCGTCTCAAACAAGCGAAGGATCTCTACTTCAAGTACGCAACGGAGCGAGCATTTCTCGGTGCGGTCGAGATCTACTATCAGGCCATCGAGTACCTGATACGAGAATTGAGTGCCGTCGATTTGCAATCGCGGGGGTTGATCGCTCTCCGCGAGTATCTGATCAGCTACGCCGGATCCACTTCGTTCGGAAATCTCGTCACGGAAGCGGACAAACTGAAGTTGGACCTGGCCGATATCAGATACTGTCTGGTCCTCAAGGACGACTCGGTCACGGTCCGCCACTACGACGAGGAAAGCGACTACAGCACCGCCGTAGAAGAAACGTTTAGCAAATTCAGGCGGCAGACGGCGAAAGATTACCGAGTCAAGGTCCCAATCCGGGACGGCATGAACCACATTCAGGCGCAAGTTCTGGATGGCGTTGCGCTGCTCTATCCAGACGTGTTCCGCGCCCTCGACGACTTTAGCGCGGCTCATGCGGATTATCTCGATGACAAAATCGCCCGCTTTGATCGCGAGATCCAGTTCTACGTCGCCTACCTCACATACGTCGAGAAATTCCGTCACACGGGGCTGAGCTTCTGTCTGCCACAGCTCTCCAGAACTTCCAAAGAAATACGAGGCTCCGATGCCTTCGATATAGCGCTAGCCGACAAGCTGATCCGGGAAAACGCGACTGTAGTCCGCAACGATTTCTTTCTGCGAGGCCCGGAGCGTGTTTTCGTCGTTTCCGGTCCGAACCAGGGCGGCAAGACCACCTTCGCCCGAATGTTCGGGCAGTTGCACTATCTGGCTAGTCTTGGCTGCCCGGTTCCCGGCAAGGATGCACGGCTATTTCTTTACGACCGCCTCTTCGCCCATTTTGAGCGCGAAGAAGACATCAAGAATCTCCGAGGTAAGCTTCACGACGATCTTGTTCGGATTCGCCGCATCATCGACGAGGCGACGCCGGAGAGCATCGTAATCATGAACGAGATCTTTTCCTCGACCACACTTCAGGACGCGGTCTATCTGAGCAAGCAAGTCATGGCCAAAATCGACGCTATGGACGTGCTGGGTGTCTGGGTGACATTTCTGGATGAATTGGCGTCGTTCAATGAGAAGACGGTGAGCGTTGTGAGCACTGTCGATCCCCACAACCCGGCGGAGCGCACCTACAAATTGGAACGCCGACCAGCCGATGGACTCGCCTATGCCCACGCGATTGCCGAGAAGTACCGAGTCACGTATAGCTTGCTCAAGGAGCGGATTGAGCTATGAAAGTGTTGTTGATGCACCGGGACATGGACTTCGAGCTGTATGAGCTTCCGTCAACGAATCGGTATGCGCGGAGGCAGGAACCGGATCGCAATGCGCTTCTGCGGGCCATATTGTGGAATGCGCCTACTTTGACGCAGGACTTGGAATTGAGCACGCTGCTGCGCACAATGGCGGGCGGCGACGAATTCGTGTTTGCCGTGGCACAGCAAGCGATTCTCTCCGGGTTGCGAAATGATGTAAACACCATCCTCTACCGGCAGGCGATCCTGAAGGACTGCTTGAAAAACCCTGTCGTGGCAACGGGGCTCTACAATCTCATGACTGCAGTGACGGAAGAAACGAGGAGGCAGTGGTGGGGCCTCTCTAGCGACCACCCCGGCTCGATGCTATACGGCTCAGTCGACTTGATGGAAACATTTCTGGATGTTCTGAGAAAGATCAGAGGCGTCGCTGAAGAGAATGCCAAGAGTTTCGAGTCGGAGGGTTTCACGTCACTTTTTGCAATGCTCAGAAAAGAATTGCACGAGGAATACCTGGCGACGATAAAGAACCATTTGAAAGAATTGAAGTTCCGCAAAGGTGCCTTGTTAAGCGCGGAACTTGGCGACAGCAATGAAGGCGCGAACTACATGCTGCGCAAGGCACACAGTAATGAGCCGAGCTGGTTCGACCGGCTTCTTGGCAAAGGACCTCGTTCTTATAGTTTCCGTCTCGATCCGCGCGATGAGACCGGTGGACGGATTCTGTCGGATATGCGGAGCCGAGGAATATCTCGGGTCGCGCGTGCGCTAGCCCAATCCTCGGACCACGTATTGAGCTTTTTCAAAGTGCTGCGCACGGAGTTGGCGTTTTATGTGGGCTGCCTTAATTTGCACAACCGACTTGTATCCAAAGGTATGCCGACTGCTTTTCCTACCCCCATGTCAGTGGGCGAACGCAGCCATAATGTCAGTGGTCTGTACGATGTGTGCCTGGCATTGACGATGGATCACGGGGTGGTCGGAAACACCGTCAATGCGGAACGCAAGAATTTGATTGTCATTACCGGCGCGAACCAAGGTGGAAAATCAACCTTTCTGCGCAGCATCGGTCTTGCGCAGTTGATGATGCAATGTGGCTTGTTCGTTGGCGCCGACATCTTCCAGGCTGGAATCTGCCCGGCTCTGTTCACTCACTACAAGCGGGAAGAAGATGCGACCATGAAGAGCGGTAAATTTGACGAAGAACTTGCCAGAATGAGTGACATCGCCGATCACCTTCTCCCGAATTCCATGCTGCTGTTTAATGAATCCTTTGCAGCGACGAACGAGCGAGAGGGTTCGGAAATCGCGACACAGATTGTTCGCGCCCTGCTCGAGAAAGGCATGACCGTCTTCTACGTTACTCATTTGTACGAATTTGCTCACGGCTTGTTCGACGAGCGGAATGACAGCGCCATTTTCCTGCGTGCTGAGAGAAGAGCCGACGGGACGCGCAGTTTCAGGCTGGTTGAAGGGGAGCCCCTGCAAACCAGCTATGGCGAGGACCTGTACAAGAAGGTATTCGCCACCGAGGAACTGAAAGTTGACGTGGGGTCACCGTTGAGCAGCTGATTTGTTGACGACGGTACGATTGTGCCGGGCCGACGTTTAGGGCTAACGGGCACGGAGCATGGCCGCTTCGCTCTCCAGTCGGGCAAGGCGAGTTAATTCCGCCTCAACCGCAGGTTCGCCGTCTTCTTTTACTTTCCGGGCGCGGACCAAGGCCTGTTCGGCAATCCTACTCACCTCATGAAGCAGCTTGCGAATCTCGGTTTCTAACTTCCCGCGGCTCTCCTGAACCCGGTTGAGGACGTCGCTTTGCACGCGAATGCTGTTGGTTTCGAGCAGTCGAGTGAGGAATTCTTGAGCTTCGTTCCTAATTATCCACCTGGCGGCAACTAAACCGAGAATCAGGTCGGCGAGCCAGCGCAGCGGGGAGGCAGGCTGCGCGACGTCTCTGTACTCGTAAAAAGTGAACTCAGAGCGCACGCGAAATCCGCATTCCGGATCGAGAGCATGGGGCATCCGCGCTAGTTCGGGAATACCGGCGTTCGCAAGTTTCTTTAGAAACTCGTTTGCCATCTCTACGAACCGCAACGCCACACGCCTGTATTCTTTCTCTGCTTCTTCCTGCTCGGGTTTCAGCCATGGGACGACGTAGTGTCGTGCCAATTCCTGCGCCTCGTGAAAAGTACGCCGACGATACGATGGACCTAGCCAGCCAGACGTCGATTGCAGCGAAACGTCGAACTCCTTGTGTGCTTGCGGCATGACGCGCGAGAGGAATGTCTTGTGACGGTCGACGAACATGTCCGAAATATGCTGTTGTTCAGACATGAAAAGATACCCAAGGTCCCTCATGGAACGCTCGGCCTCCGAAACGGTCTTCTTCATTAGGGCGATTCGGTGCTCTGATTCTTCGATCGGCCTGCGCAGCGCGTCGCGTCCCTCGCTGATAATCGCAAGCAGTTGCTCGCTGAGACGCTGCAACCCGCGGTCGCAAGCAGCGCGAACCAGTTGGTGTCCCGAACCGTCGACAAGACGCTGCAGCGCATCGACAAGTTTGTTCCAGTCGCGCTCGAGGCCGCGATTCTCCGCTCGTTCCTGCGCGCTGATCTCGAACACCGGCCCGATCTCGCGTTGCAACCGCTTATGAAGCAACTGGCGGGTAAAAGTTCCGGCCGCGGCCCTCTCTGCGTCGGTCGTGCGATCAGCCTTGTTGAGAACCAAAATCAGATCGTGGACTTGTTTGCCAACGGCCTCCACAAGCGTCAATTCTTCGCCGGCGATAGGAGGATCGGCGCCCACAACAACCAATGCGGCATCGATGTGAGGGATGAATGCCTGGGTTGCGGCGCTATTTCCGGTGAAAACCGACCCGAGGCCCGGCGTGTCCACGATGCACATACCCGAAGAAAGCAGCGGGCTGGGAACAAACGCCTCTGCGCCCTGGACATGCTTCTTGTTTTCGGGATTGAATTCCTCGGTTACGTACTGCTTCAATTCCGAGACTGGGATCTCATTCCACGAACCATCGAGCAGGCGGACCCGTGCGGTCAACTGCTCGCCAAAACGAATCACGGTCGGCACAGCTGTGACGGGAATGAAGCCTGTGGGAAGAACCGGCTCACCGATCAAGGCGTTGATCAGGGTGGATTTGCCTCGCTTGAATTGCCCCACGCATGCCACATAGAAGCGGCCCTCCGAGATACGGGCTGCTAATTCCCGGGCTTCATCCGCGACGGGCTCCGCGCCTAATTCCTCCGCTAACACCGCTAGGCGCAGGAGGCGGGTCGCTCCGTCTTCGCCACCAGCAGAACCCACTACTTCGTGGCCGTTCGGTGTCACTGTGATCGTGGATTGTTCCCTACTTGGCGCCATCTGTTTGACCCAGGGAACGAACGCCCTTCTGATGCACGTAACGGATCACTTCCACATCGGACATGGCGATCAGTCCTTCGTCCACCATTTGATCCAGCGCAGGGATGAGGGTCTTGATTTTATCCTCGGTGTCAATCACAGAGATCATGATCGGTTGGTCCGACGAACGAAGCAAGTGATGCTTGTGGATGAGCGTGCTCGCACCATAGCCCTCAATGCCACGAAACACGGTCGCGCCCGCGATATCAAGCTCTCTACACTTGGAAACAACCGCCTCGTAGAGGGGCTTCCCGTCCCACTTATCGTCTTCGCCGAAATGGATGCGCAGCATCTTGGCTTTGCCTTCCAGTTTCATACTTGCGTCTCCTGTCGCCGCTCGGCCTTCTGGTAGTTATGGGTGTACTTGATGACGTCCACGTTGGAGAGCACGACCAAACCCTGCTGCACCATCTGGTCGAGAATCGGCATGAATGCCTGCAGCTTCTCCTCCGTATCGACGATTGACAGCAGAATGGGACGATCATGCGAAAGACTGAGCTTGGCATCCTTGTGGATGCGCCGGTTGGCACCGTATCCCAAAATGCCACGGTAAACCGTAACCCCTGCGATGTCGTGCGCCCGCAGGCCATTGACGATAGCTTCGTGGAGCGGCTTGTCGTTCCACTTGTCGTTTTCGCCGATGTAGATGCGCATCATCTTGGCCTTACCCTCTCTCTTCAGAGGCGGGCCTTCTGTACTGGCGCCTCGCTTTTGCTTTTTCTCGGCAGGTTTGACGATGGTCGTGTCGTGCATTTCAATCAGACCGGTACCCACCATCTCGTGCAGCTTCGGTAGCAATTCCTCCACCTTAGCGGCGGTTTCGATGAATTCGACTTTCACCGGAAGACGGATCGCCAAGTCGACCAGTCGCGTGGTGTGAAGATGGTGGTCTGAACCAAACCCAGCGATGCCGCGAGTCACCGTTGCACCCGAGACACCATGAAAGAACAGAAAGTCCAGAATGGCGGCGTAGGTGGCCGCACCGTGGTATTGCTCGTCTTCCGTTACGTAAATGCCGACTTTCTTACCCGGGCCTGCTGTGAGCATATTGTCCTCTCAAGGTTAAAGTCCTCTTTGACCAACCAGAAACTCAGCGGCGCGACCCAAGAGTCCGCCACCCTCATGAATTCCGTGTTTGAGTTGTTCACGGAAGGTCTCGAGTTCGTTTTCCAGTTCTGCCCGATTTCGTTCTACGATTTCGTCAATGAGCGTGTGTAAACGCAACGGCACAAATTCTTTCACTTTTCGGCCGTGTTCCAGACACAGGGTTCCCTGAGTCTTCATCCACTGCGCGAACATGGCCCCCTCCAGCTTTTGCGCCAGTTCACGGAGGCGGGTTATCTCCTCTTCCAGCACATGACGGCAGAGGGAACACTGATCGCTACTCACTTTGCCGGTGAGAGGCCCCTTCAGCATTCCCAGGAACACGTTCGTGACACTTTCTCCTGGAGTGGAACGAGAAAGCTTTCCTCTGGATCGGGCGAGCGCCCAACCATGGAAATTGCACACTCGCAGGTCTGCCTGGGGCCGGGCGGTTTCCGTCAAGGTCCACTGAAAGTCCTTTAGGATTCCGCAGATCGGACAGGCTCCTTTGATGAGTGCCTGGCTTAGACTGGCACCTGGTGCTGAAACTTCAGCTTTCACGGGATGGCCCTCCCAACCATAACGCCTCCCCACACCGCGACAAATCCCAGACACACGCTCAGTGCCAGATAGAGGAGCGCCACCCCGATCTGGCCGTCCTGGATGGTGCGCAAAGTCTCGTATTCGAAGCTAGAGAATGTCGTGTAGCCCCCGATGAAGCCGATTGGGATCAAGTATCGCCAATTTGCGCTCCAATGCGTTCTTGCCGTCAATAGGGCAAAGACCAGCCCGATCAGAAACGAACCCGTAACATTGATCACGAATGTCCCGTAGGGGAAACGGGTTCCCATCCTGCTGCCGATATAACTGCCCAGCCAGAAGCGCAAAATCGAACCGAGACAACCACCCACGCCAACCAACACGTATTTCAGCAAGTTGCCTTGTTCCTTTCCTGTTCATAATGCTCTCTCAATCGTCCTGTCCGCCTACGAAGCTACTGTCTGCTCGGGTCGGACGCTCTCCAGACCATCCAAATCTCGGCGAATGGTGTCTTCCTGTCCGACTGGCGACACGTGATCTCCCACCAGCCTCTCCACCTGCGCGCGATAGCTGTTGGCATACGCGTCGAACCTGCGTTGGATCTGATTTAGTGTTCTGTCCGACCAGTCAAACAACAAAGCGTGGTAGGCGGAAAGAGATTTAGTGACTTGCTCTCCGATCGTTCCAGCCAAGCGGTTCGTAACAACGGATCTCGAGATATTTCCGCCGAGCAAACTGAGAAGGAACGATGGCCTTATCTGAATATCCAGTTGGCCGAGGTCGAATGCTGGCATCTCGCGCACCACGCCAGAGAACTCCTGTGCGCCAGGCACGTCTTCGACTTCCAGCACTTTGGCAGCAGCGGCCAGCGTCTCGTGGAGCTTGTGCGCCATTGCGTCCATCCGTCGACGAAGAGATTCGGTTTGTTCCTGAACCGTCCATGTCACGGCATTCCGCACGATCATTGACGCCGCTTCCCCGGACGCACCTTGCTTCGACCAGGACTCGACCAACGTAGCGGCCGCGAATCGCAATATCTTCGTGGTTGAATATTCCAATTGGTTGGCCACGCCTCGGGCCATCTTCTTCATCTCTTCGAGGCGACCGCTAGCCTGACGTAATTCAGATTCAACAACGCGTAATTGTTCCACCTTCTTCGGGGAGATTTGATCTTTACGACGAAGACGCGTACGCAAAGCCATTTCCACCGATTGCTGCAGGGCCCCCAGTTTTCGCCGTATGGAGCGAAGCTTGAGATCCTGCCGCTGGCTGTATAGAGGAGAGATGTCCTGCTCAAACCAGTGGGTCAGCAGGTCCTCGCTTCCCGATATGACGCTCACGGCATGGACCGGAAGATCCAGGTTCAGCTGTTCCTTAATGTGCTCCTTGACATAAGCAATTACCTGCGAGCGGTCTTCGAGAGTCAACAAGTCTGCCTTGCTCAATAAGACGTTGGCCGGGATTGCCGCGTCATAGAGGATCTGAATGGTTTGGAGGTCGTCAGGAGTCAGAGTTGATCCCGCGTCGATCAGGACCACGCCCAAGTCACAACGTGGAAGATAGGCAAGCGTCTCAGCAGCTCCCCGTGTCGCGAGTGACCCCAATCCAGGGGTATCGACAAAGGCGATGCCCTCCTTAAGGCGAGCGGAAGGGATCTGAACCACGATTCTGGTCACATGCTTTTCATTTCCCCGATTCAGCTGTTCGGCGACGAACTGCGGCAATTGCGAAATGTCGAATTGTTCGGGAGTCCGATTGGCAAACCAGACATGAACGATGGGAGAATCCCCGTAAACCAAGCGCGTTGGCACCGCGGTGATGGGTGTGACACCAACCGGGAGCACGTCGGTCCCGAGGATTGCGTTCAGCAGAGACGACTTGCCCGAACTAACTCGGCCAAAAATGGCGATTTCAAAGCTGTTATCTTCGAGCCGATCGAGAATCATCGACAACGTAGATCGAAATTCGACCAATCCATGTTCGCTGATGACCGACTCCAGCTTCTTGAGAAGTGGAACCTCGTCGCCGGTTTGTTCTAACCTTTCCAATCGTTGTTCCAAGTTTTCCTTGGAACCACGCGTCACGTACTGATCGAGTTGTCTGACCAACCCCTGCAATTCTCCGGCAATCCCGTTTAGCTCAACTGCGGCTGCAGGTGGAACCTGGCCATAGCCACCCATGTATTCGGGTTTCAACTCCTCGGCTGCGATGTCTACAAACGTGAGATTTACGTGGAGCGAACGCGAAACAGGAATCTCGGCTGGCGGTCGCTCCATTCCTTGTCCATCGAGCACACGAATCAGCTGAGCGCGAATGCGCCCGATATAGTCCTCGATCACACGTCGCTGAGCAGGGCTTAGATCGGACATGTATTGGGGGAAGGCCAGCTTCGAGGTGGACACGTTGAGAGAGCTTTCCATGTCCGCCAGCAGCTTGTCGATGTGGCGGCAGGTCACGCTGAGTCGCCGCTCATGATTCGAATTGAGCGAATTGCCTGAGGCTTCGGGCATCAACCGTTGCCCGGGTGCGCCTACAAAAGGCACACCCGGACTCTCCTCTTCTAACCGGTTTCAGGATTTCTCGGGTTGAGCTGGTGGTGTATCAGGGGAGGGCACACCAACTCCTACCAAGAAATTCTCCTTCTTCGTAGGAGTTATCTGCCCAGTGGGCGGTTAAAGGCGAACTCCAACACCCAAACAAATTATGAGCGCGCGCAGGCACCAAAGTCAACGGGTTTGAGGCTTCCGCTCTTGAGGTGAGGCAAAGATTCAGTGCCCCAAGCGGGTATCCTTCCTAGTACCATGGAAGTTCACTTCCGTTCCTTGACATAGCCCCACATCGGGGTAGACTGAGGGCGTGTTACAAAACCGGTGAAGGAGTTCACCGTTAACCGCTTCCCCACGAACTGACATCGGGGAGGCTGATGACTCCTGACAAGAGGGATTCTTGTCTCGGGAGTGCATCACCCCAGCGAGCAATCCGCAAATCTTAGGACCTACGAATACCGCCGGACATCGGCCTGTGAAGCCGCCGTCTGCCTCGCAATGGTTAAGTGCAGAAATAAGCGTGGAACCCATTGCTCCGAAGAGTTGATTGCGTACCGCGCGAATCCGCACCAGGGGAATAGGGAGGATTAGGTGAATACGGAAAAAATAGACTTGGAATTGGCTATTCTCATCGCGATTGCGAGCGATCGCTACCTTCTGAACAAAGCGGCAGATGAGGGATTCCAACCTGAACTGTTGCAGTCATCTCCCGCGCGAGTCGTGGCCACAACTCTTATGGCTCTCCGTGAGCAGGGGATCTCTAGCATCGATCTGTTGCTTCTCAAAACGCAGGTCGAAGAACGGGGGCTCGCAACACCCCAGGTGAGTGAGTACTTGGAAAAGATGAGCCGCTTCCGACCGCCACAACTCGACCAGATGATGTCTTACCTAGAGTTGTTGAAAGACCGTTCGAGCCGGGAGCGGTTGTCAGGTTTGGCCTCGAAGATCCAAGGCTACGCGTCCCAAAAAGAGGCGAGCAGCACGCCTATCGTGGACTTTACCGGCGATGCCCTGCAGGAACTGCTGGAAATCCAGAAGCAAAGGGTTCGCAAGCGCCTGACTCCTGTGGGAGAATTCGTGAAGCGCATCGCACGTGAAATGGAAGAGCGGCCCAAAGGCAAGATTCTCCTGGGACGCTCGGTAGCTCCATTTCAACGTCTCAACGAGGTACTGTCGGGTCTGCGACCTGGTTTCTACTATGGCCTCGCCGGGGCTCCCCGGCGCGGCAAAACCAATCTCGCCTTGCAACTGGCGGGCGCAGTTGCGACCAATCACCAGATTCCCGTGCTTTTTTATTCCTGGGAACAAACCCAACGCGTACTCACCGCGCGATTGATTGGAAAAGAATCCGGGTTCAACCCGACTACTCTTCTCACGGAAGATCTCGCCAGCGTGCCGGGTGGTGCTGAGCGCATGGCCAAGGCCCTAACTGCCACGCATCGGTACGGACGATTTCTTTTCCTGGTAGAAGGCAATCGCCATGACACGATTGAACGTATCCGAGCGAGCGCTTACAACCTGATGCACGAATTCCGGGTCGACTCGACAGCCATTTTTCTTGATTATCTCCAAAAGATTCCGCTCACGAATCCGCCAAGTGAAGCCCAGGCTCGCATTGACGAGATATCGACAGGTTTGGCAGATCTAAGCCTGGAACTGGCCTGTCCAGTCTTTGCCATTTCTTCCATCGACAAGGAGGGTTGCCGGCTGGATGACGAGCCGGCCGGCGAAGATCATTATGACGACCTGCAGGTGCGCCCTCGACCGACCATGCACAACTGCACGGGAAGCGGTGATATCGAGTATGACCTTGATGTCGCACTCATCCTTTCCAAGGATTGGCACGCGACAAAAGAATTGGAGGAGTTACTGCGAAGCAAATATTCGGGAGCTCCATCTCAGGTGCCGAAAATTGACATCATGGTCCTGCACATCGACAAGAATCGTGATGCCCCCCAAGAGGCTGGCGCGGCGATCCAGTACGCATTTTTTGTCCATGAAAATCGGTTCGTGGAACTTGGTTACAAGAGCGAGGACCAGGACAACCCGGACTTCCATCAGTTCGCCAAAGTACAGGAAATACTCGCGTTTCTCGTAGCCGAAGGGCACCTCGGGACGACTCGCTCCAGCGCGGTGCGTTTCAATGGCTAAAACACGATTCCCCTTTTAGGCATGATCATGAAGAAAGCGGAACGAACAATGCCCACTGAGCGCATCACGGATCGTTGGACAGTATGCCAGAAAGATCACGTGCATTGGGGCCAGAACGGAGCGGCCGGGTTTCTATTTCGCTATGTGGCACGGGAAGGCGAGCCGAGGTACCTGCTGCAGCAACGAGCAAAATCGGTTGATTTTCCGGGGACCTGGGGAATTCCCGGCGGTGCGATACGGGAGGGCGAGTCTCCTGAAGCTGCAGCCCGAAGGGAAGTTCTGGAAGAGGTCGGTCTGATTCCGGCTTACCGCATAACTGGAATTGAGGTCCAAGACTGCGGAGGCGGGTGGAAGTTTTATATCGCGAAGGCAGATGTCGAAACGGAGTTCGAAGCTTTCGCCGTGCGAGAAACAGACGCCACCAGCTGGTTTACGAAGACAGAAATGCGGAATCTGTCCCTGCACCCGGAATTACGAGAGTGGCTGGAGAAGTTCGGGAGATTCGGTCTCTAGATCTCATCTTGTTGCTGCATTCCCATTCATGCGGAAGTCGATATACAACGGGGTGATCTTGATGTGTTCCCCGGAGCGGTACTTTGGATAGGTTGCCATATCTATCAATGCAACAATCGCTCCAGGATTCCCGCCGCTGAATTCCAGCACCTTGTCGAGAAATTCGCTCATGTTCGTCGCTGACAGCTGGACCCGTTTGATCATCTCGCGGGCAAATTGCTCCGCAAATTCGTCATCGAAATTACGGATTTCACACTTCTGGGACCGGTCGCCGTAGAACGGCTGGAGAAAGCCAGTGTCTTCCATATGAGAGGAGCGAGCTACAGCGCTCACCGGCGTCGACCCCCATCCCATCATTTCGCGAACGGCTGCGGCAAATGAGTACGAAGGGCGTTTCAGGTGATCGAGGATGATCGAGTATTTCCCCTCGTGCAGCGAGTCCATCACGACTCCCTTTAGAGAGACGGGAGACTTCATTTTGATTCCGTCTTCGTTGTGAAATGCAGACTTGGCGCGCGGACTGCCGAGGCGGAGCAGATGTCGAGCAACGATTCGGAATACGACATTGATCGTGCTCGAGTCTTCGCAGTAAAGGACGGTGGAGTACTGCGACAACACGCTGCGCAAGAGCAGGGTCTTGCCTACTCCCGATGGACCATAAATAAGAAACGGGTGTGCCTTCGCCAGGTGCTGGTCGATCCGCTGGCGTTCTTCCTCGCGACCAAAAATGAATTCGGGGCTCATGAATCCCGCTTGCGCCTTATGGCAAGCAACAATCGCAAAACACTATCTGAAGCCTGAACAGAAACAGAGGCGGCCTGCCGTCGCTCGATTTCTTTATTAATGCCGGGCAGGGAAACATTCAGATGTGTTTCGAGCCATTCTTGAATCTCACCCTGCAATAGCCAATTTGCGGCAGGCAACACTTCAATCATCCGCTTGACCGCAAGCTCTTGGTTTCGACGATCCCCAAGACTCAGTGCAATCGCGGCGGCTCTTGCCGCTATCTCGGGGTCGCTGTCATGAAGCAAGGCGGCAACCTTGCGCCAGTCTTCGACCAATAGCCTCAGTGTTTCGAGGAGACGCAAAGCGGCCCTTCGACGGCTACGACTTGAGGGTGTTTCGCGGCTGCCCGATGGATTTGGAGTCCTGGCAGCGTCGATAAATGCGAAGTGAGCAACTTCCCCCAGGTTCCGAAGTACATCCTCGGCAGAACTCCGACAGAAGTCGTCCTCCAAAGCAGCCACCAACTCTGGGACAGCCTCCGACCGTCCGGGAAATTGGCCCAGCCCCTCGATGACTCCGGGCAAGCGACGGTGCCGCAAAGTCCGCAGCAGAGCTTGGTAGACGTCTTCGGTATGCCAGGCTGCCAATGCGCGGGCGGCCGTGTTTTTCACTGCCTCTTCCCCGTGCGCCGCGATGGGATCTGGAATCGGCTCGTCGAACTCCAGGTAATCTAGCAAGACTTGCTTGGCTCCGAGTTCGGCAAGGGCTTTCACGGCGCGCTGTTTCGGCACAAAGATTCCGCTCGGTTTGCCGTGCAGGAGGAAACGGCGCAGCGGTTCGATCGCTCTTTCCCCACAGGCGACCAGCATGTCGATTCCAAGCTCACCCTCGTGCAGGGAATTCAGGCTCTGGACGAGCGCCTCAATCTCTTCGTCGGGAAGATCTCGAAATGCCCGTCCTGTTTTCCTGTCCTCCACAGTCTTGCTCCCTTGGTTCATTACTTGCTCCATCGCTGGTAAACAGACCGTCCGGCATATTTGGCCTGCGATCCCAGTTCTTTTTCGATTTCCAGCAAGCGGTTGTATTTCGCAATTCGCTCGCCACGGCAAGCTGACCCGGTCTTAAGTTGACCGACCCCAGTCGCGACTGTGAAATCGGCAATGGTCGTGTCATCCGTTTCGCCGGAGCGGTGCGACACTACGCATGTGTAGTTGTTCTTTTGCGCCAGCTCGATGCAGCGCAACGTCTCAGTTATCGTTCCGATCTGGTTGAGCTTGATCAGAATCGAATTGGCGATACCCTCCTTAATTCCTCTGGAGAAGATTTCAGGGTTGGTCACGAAGATGTCGTCACCCACCAATTGCGCTTGACTCCCAAGTTTCGCGGTCAACTTCTTCCAACCTTCCCAGTCGTCCTCCGCCAATCCGTCTTCCAGCGACGGAATCGGATACTTCTTCAGCCAGTCAGCCCAGATCGCAATCATTTCGTCGGAGCTTTTATGTGTCTTGTCCGATTTGCGAAACACGTATTGTCCGTTCTCGTAGAATTCGCTAGCCGCCGGATCGAGATTAATCGCAATGTCCTTTCCGGGCTGGTAACCGGCCTTCTGAATCGCTGATAGGATCAGTTCCACCGGTTCTTCATTGGATCGCAAGCGAGGGGCAAAGCCCCCTTCATCCCCTACACTGGTTTCGTAGCCCTTGTCGTGCAGCACCTGCTTGAGCGTTTGAAACGTCTCCGACGCGGCGCGCAAAGCCTCGCTGAAACTGGGCGCCCCAAGCGGCACGATCATGAATTCCTGAAAATCGACGTTATTGTCGGCATGCCTTCCGCCATTGAGCACGTTCAGTTGCGGTACAGGCAAGACATACTCGTCGCGCCAAACGAACTGTCGGTACAGCGGAATCTTCTTTTCCGCCGCGGTGGCCTTCGCTGCCGCGATCGAGACTCCCAGAATGGCATTGGCCCCTAGATTCGACTTGTTGGGCGTGCCGTCGAGGGCAATCAGTTTCTCGTCCAATCCCTTTTGGTCCGCAGCATCAAATCCTTTTATCGCCGGCTGAATGACGGCGGTGACGTTGTGCACTGCCTTCAACACGCCTTTGCCGTTGTAGCGGGCCTTGTCCCCGTCGCGCAGTTCGACCGCCTCCTTCTTTCCAGTTGAAGCGCCCGAGGGAACCTTCGCCACACCCGTCGCTCCGCGAGCTAGAGTCACACTCACCTGAATTGTCGGGTTTCCTCGCGAATCCAGAATTTCCATTGCGTCGATGCTTTTTATCTTTGACACGAGTTCTCCTTGATGATTTATGAGTTGCTTAGAGAGAGCCAGTTTGAAGTACCGTGATCAAGTCCTTTTCGACTTCTTTTGGAAATCCCAACGTCTTCAGTTTCCCCGCAGTCTCATCCACATCGTAGGGAAACGACTTCAGTTGCAATGCACCGTCCTCCCAGACGGCGTAGCACCCATCGGGCCTGCCGGTTTTCGGCTGGCCGAGGCTTCCCGGATTTACTACCACGCGATCTCCAATCCTGCGAATGAACGGCATGTGGGTATGGCCGACCAGCAAAACATCCCCTCTGATGTGATCGAGTTCGGAAACCCATTCTTCTGATTGCTCGGGGCAATACTCGTATAGCGGGTCAGACGGCTTGGCATGGCACAGATAGAAGCTGGTGTCTTGCCGCTTTAACTCCAACTTAAGTGGCAACTGACGCAGAAACGCCTTCTGTTCTTTGCTCAGCACGGAAGCCGTGTATCTGCGCGTAATGTCTGCCATCTTCTGATAGCGATCACTGCAACGTGGATCCACATCGTATCCAATCGAGTGGTCGTGGTTGCCGCGCACGACAACCGTGCTATTGGTTTTGACAAAAGCAACGACCGCTCTGGGTTCCGGGCCATAGTTCACCAGGTCGCCCAGCACCCAAAGCTCATCGAAGCGTTCGGGGATTGACCGTAGGGCTTCGTAGTTCCCGTGCAAATCGGAAATGATCGCAATTTTCATGGTTCTTGCTTTTTGATTCTCTGCCCGCAGGGATCGGGGCCGACGAAAAAGCGTATGGCTCGCAGCACGGAATCCTGCTCCCGGCCAGGAGTTTCAGCGCGGTATTGGTAGTCACGTTTGCGAATGAACTCGCGCAGGTCGGCGGCCAGTTCGCTGACGCGCGTCTCGAGTTGCACGAACAGCGCTCTCTTTTTTTCTTGATCTTTCCAGGTCTGGAGGGCCAGTTCACCGTGCTGAATGCAAAGTCCATGGGCTGTCAACGGCTTGCGAAACTCATCCTCATCGATAAGGATTTCGAGAACTTCCGCCAAGGACTGCTCCTTTTCCCGGTTGTCTTGACAGAACATGCAATCGTGTCCGGGGAGAAACACGTGTGGCTCACGGCGCTTTCGTAGGGTGGGACGAGCGTACGGATCGACGGCTGAAGCCTCGGAAAGGCCCATACCGGCGAAGCCGGTGAGACTCTCGCACAGGATTGCCATTCCAAAACCACCGGTGAGCCATGTCTCGTCCTCAATTTCTTTGGCCATCCAAAAGTGGCGTAGACAGAACCCGCCGCCGTCGAGGAACTTTTGCCGCACGAACGGAAACATCATGCCTTCGTACAGGAAGGAGTGGATTCCCTTGCGCTCAGCGGAATGCACGGCGTTGCAAATTACGCAACCGCCCAGCGCGAACGCTTTACTCAGGCCAGTTCGCGAAGCCCACAGGGTATTTGCTGAATCCGACTTGTTCTCAACCACGTCTTTGTTCCGTTTCAAGGAGGCGTGCCTCCGCAATTTAGGCGCGAGCACGTCCGGCGAGGCCAGATTGCACTCACGTCCGAAGACTCATTACCAAACTTTGCGGAATCGTTGCCGGGAAATGACTCCGAGACAAGTCCCGCTTGTCAGGAGTCATCAGCTGTGCCCGGCTAAAGGATGGGACAGCGGTTGACGGTGAACTCCTTCACCCTTACTAGACTTTAGTACAACAAAAGATTGGCATCGAAGTCAACGGCAACATGCGGCATGGCAGTGGGGGCTCTACGAGAGTAGAGATCAATTCTTGACCATCGCTTGCACGTAATGGATATGCTCGTCGCCCTCGATCGCCTTCTTGACGACGATGAGCAGGCTCCCCAGAGGCTTCCAGCCCTGTTCTATGAGTTCGTTGACTTCCTTCTCCACCTCGATGTTCAGCATGGATTCGATAATTCTGTAGCAACTCTTGGCGGGTTGATTCGCCATGCAATACCTTCCCTTTCGATTTCCTACGGCGTAGCTATCATTCGATGCCGACGCATCCGTTCGACTACTGCTCCCAGGCCAAGACTTTCTTACCGAAATGCCCGTAGTTGGTGGTCTGCCGGTAAATCGGGCGAAGGAGGTCCAGGCGCTCGATGATAGCTGCCGGCCGAAAATCGAACTCGCGCACAAACTCGGCGGCCTCACCGTTTTCGCCGGTCCCAAACGTCTCCACTTTTACCGATGTCGGCCGAGCCACCCCGATTGCATACGCCACTTGGATCTCAGCTTGGGCCGCCAACCCTCTGTTTACGATTTGACGAGCAACATACCGGCAGAAATAGGCTGCACTTCGGTCGACTTTCGAGGGGTCTTTGCCGCTGAAGGCACCGCCGCCGTGGTGAGCAGCTCCGCCGTAAGTATCCGCAATGATCTTGCGGCCGGTAACACCGCAGTCCGCCGACGGGCCGCCTTGCACGAAGTTGCCGGTGGGGTTGACGGCGAAACGTATGTCACGATGGAACCATTGGCCGAGAACGCGGGGCGCAAGCGTTTCGCGGACGTAGGTAACTATGTCCTCGCGGCTAATCTCGGCGCAATGCTGAGTTGACACCAGAACATCGGTGACGGCCAGAGGAGTGTTCCCGTCATATCGAACGGAAACCTGTGATTTTGCGTCAGGGCAGATCCAGGAGTAAGTGCCTGTCCGGCGATCGTCCGCCAGTCCTTTGGTGAGTCGGTGTGCCAACTGAATGGCTAGAGGCATCAACTCCGGCGTCTCGTCCGTCGCGTATCCAAACATAATTCCCTGGTCCCCTGCGCCTTGCTCGCGGTCCATGTTCTTGTCCGCGTCCACTCCTTGCGCAATGTCCGGCGATTGTTTGGAGATGATCTGTACTACACGCACGTCGGTCGCGTTAAACGCAGCGGCGCGATCCGTGTAGCCAATTTCGCGGATGGCGTCTCGCACAACTGTTTCGTGGTCCACCCGGCCGGTTGATGTAATTTCTCCGCCCAGCACGACCGTGTTCTCTTTGCATAACACTTCACACGCAACTCGCGAATGTCGGTCTTGGGCGATGTAGGCGTCCAGAATCGAATCGGCAATGTAGTCGCAAACTTTGTCGGGGTGTCCCTCGGACACCGATTCCGAAGTAAACGTGTAGAGAGTGGATTTGAGAGGGGTTTGAGTTGCAGGCGTACTTGTTTCTACAGCGATGTCAGCCATAATGCATGCTCCTTGGGAATTCGCATGCATCAGGAGTCCAAAAAATGAAAACCGCCCTGCATGGGCGGACATTTTCGGCGGAGATCCGCTTCGGAAAATGTCTTCCGCACATCGAGCAAACTTCGCTCAGGCACCGTGGCGTCTCCACGTCTCGGTTGCCGGGCTCAGGCTCCCCTGAGCCGCTCCTGATGCTGACTTTCAACATAGGAGAAATCGGAACAAGTGTCAAGAGTCTGAGAATGCCAGGTGCAGCCCGCTTGCGCTTGTGTCTTTCGATGGACGATACTGATGCGTTTCGTGGAACACTTTATAAGGATTATGAAAACATTTCTCTCATTCTCTACTCCTGCTGAACTCGAAACCGAATCCCTCGTCGCCATTGTGCTGGATCATGCGGACACAAACTCCAAGATGGCGAAAACGGAAAAACTGCAGCTTGATCTTGCGAGCAGCGATGCAGTCGTGCGGTCGGCGGCAGCTGATCTCCTGACAAGCGGCGAAATTAGCGGCAAACCATTCGAAATCGATTTGCTGCACAAGCCCGCCGGACTGAAGGCCAAGCGCCTGTTGCTGATTAGCGGTGGTTCATCGAGAAGTTTCACCAGTTACGATCTGCGACGCGTCGCCGGAGCTGCGGTGCGGACACTCAAGGCTCGTGGAATCCGCGGCCTCGCCTTCATCGCGCCGCCCGACATTCCCGCGAAAGAGGCAGTGAGAGCCGTCGTAGAGGGCGCACTGGTCGCAAACTTTGATCCCGACTACTACCGAAGCGACCGCAGGGATCAAAAGGTTGACGAACTCACCATCGTCGTCAGCGGCAAAGCAGACCATGCCGCGCTAGAAAGGGCCGCAAACGAAGCGCAGATCATTGGAGAATCGCAGAACTTCACGCGCGATCTAGTGAACGAGCCTTCCAATCGCATGACGCCGACGATTCTCGCGGACCGCGCGAAGAAGATGTGTCAGGAAGTCGGTTTGAAATGTGAGGTCTACGGCGCCGACGAGATCAAGAAATTGAAAATGGGAGCGTTCTGGAGTGTCGCGCAAGGTTCCGACGAGCCTCCCGCACTCATCGTGATGACTTACGAGCCTGCCGGCGCTCCCGCAAAGCCTGTCGTAGGGTTAGTCGGGAAGGGAATTACCTTCGACACTGGCGGCATCTCGATCAAGCCCGCCGAAGGCATGGAGAAGATGAAATACGACATGGCGGGCGGTGCGACCATGATCGGAGCCATGCGCGCCATCGCACTGCTGAAGCCCAAGGTAAAAGTGATCGGCATTGTCTGCGCCGCGGAAAATATGCCGTCCGGCAAAGCTCAAAAGCCGGGCGATGTGCAGATTGCTATGTCGGGGAAGTCGATCGAAATTATTAACACAGACGCCGAAGGCCGACTCGTCCTAGCGGACGGCCTCTTTTACGCGCGTCAACTGGGATGCACACATCTGATCGACGCGGCAACGCTGACTGGAGCAGTCGTCGTCGCTCTCGGCTATGCCAATGCCGGCGTTTTTGCCAACGATGATGCCATGTATGAACGCTTTCACAAGGCCAATACCGAGGCGGGCGAAAAGATGTGGCGGCTGCCACTCGATGACGAATACAAAGAGCAGATTCGCTCCACGATCGCCGACATCATGAACACTGGTGGACGATCCGGTGGCGCAATCACGGCTGCGATGTTCTTGAAGGAATTCGCCGAGGACACTCCGTGGATTCACCTCGACATCGCCGGTACCGCCTGGATGGAAGAGCAAAAGCCCTGGATTGCCAAAGGTCCCTCCGGAATCGCCCTGCGTAGTCTGGTGGAGTTCGTGAAGGGTCTGTCAAAGTAAGACGGCAGCGCGGTTCGTGGACCGCCGCACCCAGACTTAGGACGGGTATACGGATTCCACTAACTCTTGGTTGTTGCGACCAACGCTGCCTTTCTCGTGAGGGCCGATTGTTCAAGTTTGTCGGGTCCGACGAATGGCTGCAAACGCGGCATTGATTTCCGTGGTTTTCTTTGCAGCAAGATCCTTAAGCTCTTGACCCAGGTGAGCAACACGGTCAGGGTGGTATTCCATCACAAGCTGCTTGTACTTCTTCGCTATCACTGCGTCGGAGTCCTTCTCATTTACACCCAGCAACGCAAACGGATCACCGGAAAACCCACGACCCATGACGGCCTTTCCACGTTTCGGCTTGAATGCATTCAGGACGATACCTGAGAGAAGATGGGGCTGGCTGCGGCCATCCACTTCGTCCAGATCTATGACTTTTACCACCTGCCCATGCTCAAGCAGCACCAGTGTTTTCTCACTCAACGGTGCGTGTGCAAAATTCCCCAGGTGCTGCATCAGCATCTCAGGGAAGGGTTTGGCAGGATAGATCCATCGCACATCGCCGCAGGTCGAAGAAACCAATCGAGCCCAAGGACGATAGAGGGCGTCATGATCGAGAACGAGCGCTGTTTGCTTCACAGCAGACTCGACAAAAGCATAGAGTTCCTCAATGGTTCCCAGCTGAATTGCTTCCAAGTCCATGCCGCAGGCTCCGAGAACTCTCAAGGACGAACGGAACTACAATCCTGATCAGCTATACCAGTCTTCCCTGGTCAGCGGCAAATGACTTTCTCCGCGGTCCGGCTTGCTCAACAAGATTTGATATAAGTTGAGCCGACCAGTCGTGAATGCGTGCGCCGAGCCGGACATATACAGCCGCCACACACGATAGGTCCCTTCTCCTACAATGCTCTGTGCCGGCCCAGCTTTGGACTCCAGTCGGCGGACCCATTGCCGCAGGGTGAGGGCATAATGCTCGCGGAGACTTTCCACATCTCGCACCTCGAATCCCGCGGACTCGGCCGCACGCAACGTGGCGCTGACGGGAACGAGCTCGCCATCCGGAAACACATACTTATTCATGAAGGACGGCCCTTTTCTACGGAATGTCGCAGAGGCGGCGATGCCATGGTTCAGGAATACGCCACCGGGACGAAGGCGGAGCCACGCCTGGCGAAAGTATTCAGGTAACAGGGCTTCCCCAACATGCTCGAACATTCCTACACTTACGAGCTTGTCGAACTCCTGCCCGCTTTCGAGATCGCGATAGTCGCAGACGTCGACCCGGCACCGATCCGCGAGCCTTGCCTCCCGTATTCGCTGCCGCGCCATTTCGGCCTGTGGGATGCTGAGGGTTATGCCGAACGCTTTGACGCCGTAGTGCCTGGCTGCATGAATGAGCAGGCCGCCCCAACCGCAACCGAGGTCCAGCAGTCGATCGCCCGCGCGCAGCCTGAGCTTTCTGCAGATGTAATCGAGCTTCTGTGTTTGAGCGGTATCTATGCTGTCCCGAGTCGACTTGAAGTACGCACAGGAATAGACCATCGAGCGGTCCAGCCAAAGTGAATAGAAGTCGTTCGAAACGTCATAGTGGTAGGAGATCGCTTTCCGATCGCGTTCTTTGGAGTGCACTGATCCGACAAGGTCAGCTCCCTGTCGGCCGTTCTGATGCTCGCTTTCCGCAGGAAGTCGCGTCAGCATTCCGCCGAACCTTAATTTGTCCATTACCGAAAAATCGCGGGTCAGCAGGAAATCAGCCAACTCAAATGCGCCTTCAAGATCACCCTCGATATCGACGTCATCATGGATGAAGGATTCGCCCAACGTTAGCTCGCTGGGCGACATAAGCATGTTCCTCAGGGCGCCGGGATACCTGAGTACCAACGTGAAGTGCGGCCGGTGTGCGTGACACCACTCTGTCCCGTCCCAAAGCCGCACGGCAAAACCTCGACCGCGGTAGTTCGTTGTTAGTTCTTCCAGAAGACGTACACTGATATTTACCGATAGGTCCTTCAACCTTAGGGCCTGAGTTGGCATTCTTGTCTCCGTCTCAGCACAGCTAGATTGACTTCCTCTTGCAAAGCTTTCGTCTTCGATGAGCAAACGAGCGAGGGACGCCTATCCTCGCCGTGAGCCCGCACTGTGAACAGGATTACCAAGGCGATTGTGATCGCGATCCACAGCAAAAAGATGGCCACAATTCCGCGATCGATTCCGGAGTCACTCCCTGGCTTATGAGTGAAACTCATGTCTTGAGCCCTTAGCATGAATCAACATCTTGAGAACACTCGTGGCAACTGTCTGCACGACGGTGTCCTTGCTGGCGGTCAATCTTTCCACGGCGTTCACTGAAGACGCGTCGCCAATCTCACCCAGCCCCCTTAACGCTGCCACGCGCACGAGTACATCAGGATCGCGGAGCAACTCGATCAGCGTCGACACTGCACTCCGTTTACGGCGAGAGCCGAGAACCCAGCAGATTTGTGCCCGCGTCTCAGCATCGGCGCCAGGTAGCGCAGAAATAAGCCGACGTTCATACTCTCGGGAATACAAGTCCACACGCGTGCCGCACTTCTCACATATGGCAGGAGTGGACTCCAATTCGCGCCAGCAAACGGGGCAGATGACAAACATGATCCACCTACCTCGTCCGAGTTCCCTGCCCGCGCCTTGTCGTCGAACGTGCCAACGCTGAAACCATGGGCGGCTTCCTATTCAGCACTAGGTTGTTGACTAGTACGAAGCCGGTACAGAGAGCAGCCAGAATCCACACGTATTCCATTGTGAAGCCTCATGCTCAAGTTTTGGGGATGCTCGTCGAGGGAATCTGCTAATGCAGCAACCTACGGCAATGTCTCCCGAGACAAGAATCCTTGTCAGGAGTCATTAGCCGTCCGATCTCAAAAAGAAGGACAGCGGTTAACGGTGGTACTCCTTCACCGGTAACATCACATCCAGTGTATTGAGATGTGGACGAATGTCAAGAGATTCCGAAAAATCTTTCTCTCGCCGGGCGATGACACTCCAGTGCGTGTCAGAAAGAATTATGTTCGTCTTCTGTTTTGACACTGGCAACCAGGCCGCCCTTTGGGTTATTATTTGCTCGTTCAAATCGCCGCACGGTGATGAGGTCCACCGTTTAACCGCCTGCCATGGCTGATGACCACTACCCCGAGGGGGTGGTGTGATGACAGCCAGACCAGCATCCACAAAGCGTAACTCCCGGCTTCAGCGTTCACTCGCTCCCACTCACAGAAGTCCCTGTCATCTCGTCGACGGGAGACTGCCTGCATGCTGAACGACATTGTTCTCCAAGTCCTACAGGTTCTTGCTGTTTTGTTGTTGGCTCCTCTTCTTCAAGGCTTCATTTTGAAGGCGGAGGAGCGGGTTCAGCGCAGCACTGGACCAAGCCTATTTCAACCGTACCGGGATCTTTGGAAACTGTTTCACAAGCAGCCCATTGTTCCGGAGTCTGCTTCCTGGGTTTACTTCGCGGCGCCGATCGTCGCCTTCACCGCAATGCTGATTGTTCCCATTCTGATTCCCGTTCTGACCGACCGCCCTTTACCCATCTCTGATATGGCGGACATGTTAGGCGGAGGAATGGTGCTCACGCTGGGGTCCTTCGCCATTATGCTGGCCGGATTAGACAGCGGAAACGTATACGGCGGGATTGGGTCGAGTCGATCCGCCATGTTGGGCATTCTCGCCGAACCAATTCTCATACTCGTGTTGGTAGGCATCAGCCTTCTGGCCAAGGCAATGCTGCCGTTCGTAGTGAACCACACCTTACTCGACAAGCCTTCGGTTTACTGGAGCCCCACTCACGTTTTTCTGGTGCTGGCATTTTTCTCATTGCTCCTGGTAGAGACAGACCGTCTGCCCATTCATTCCAGTACTCATATTGAGATCTACATGATCGATGAAGCCCGCATCCTCGAATATTCGGGCCCATTATTCGCGATTCTAAAGTGGGCCTCGATGATGAAGCAGTTCATTCTGTACACCATTTTCTGCAATGTCTTCCTGCTTCCCTGGGCGATGGCACAACGCGGCACTGCTTTGGGTGAAGTCGGATCTGTGCTGTCTTTGTTGCTGAAGTTCCTGGTGGTTGCGATCTCGATCGTGGTTGTAGAGACCATACAGTCGCGCCTTCGTTTCTACCGCTACCAGGAGCCGCTTGCCGCCGGCTTCTTGTTCGCGGTGCTCGCGATCGTATCCAGTCAACTGATTTGAGGAAGATATGTTCCTGGCTCACGTAAGTTCGCTGCAGGCATCAATCTTCAGCCTGTTAGCCATTTTCAGTCTCTTGCTCGCGTTCGTCATGCTGGGGTCGCACTGGTTGCGAAATTACGTATACGCCTTCGCAGCCGAGTCGTGGCTCATCGCGGCGCTCTCCGCGGCAGTTGCCTATTTCGGCGGCTATAAAGAACTGTACGTGATCGCTGTCCTTACGGCCCTCTTTCGGGGTCTGGTGCTGCCGTATCTTTTGATGGGCATTGTTCGGAAGCTTAATGTCAAACGCGAGATCCATGCGGTTCTGCAACCCGCATCCAGCCTCGTCATCGGAGCGCTGCTGGTTATGTTCGCCTTCGTGATTGCCAATCACATGAATTTTCAGACCGGTATAGCGGGGCAAGTGGTCGTGCTCGCATTGACCATCATGCTTTCCATGAAGTTGCTGGGGTTTCTGATGCTGGCGGTACGCGACGAAGCCGTGAGCCAAATCCTTGGCCTACTCGTTCTCGAAAACGGGATATTTCTAGGGTCCCAGATCCTAGTTCCGGGAATGCCAATGCTCATTGAGATCGTCATTCTCTTCGATCTCTTGATCATCGTCGCGTGCTTCGGCATGTTGATCCGCTATCTCTTGGTGCATGCGGGTACGACCAGCAGTCGTCAATTGAATCGGTTGGTAGGCTGAGCTTGATAGGCTGAACATGGCGCAGCAATTGATTCTCGTGTTGTTCTTAGCTCCTTTGATAGCAGGAGCACTGTCCCTGCTGGTGCGCCGGTCACGCGTTTCGGAGTACGCCACGGTCCTCGCGGCCATAATCGATCTAGTAGTCAGCATCCTGCTTCTCCGGGAAGCGCTGCAACACCGGCTGACCTTTTGGCATGACTACGTCCTTCTCGACAACTTAGGCGCATGGGTGATTCTGTGTGTCTCTATCGTGTATACGCTGGCATCGATCTACGCCGTGGGATACATGCGGCTGCTCGACGAGGATGAGCGTCTACCGCTGTTTTACGCGTTGTTCTCGGGGTTCGCCTTTACCATGCTTGGAGCCTGCATGATGAATAACGTGGGTGTGTACTGGATTGCCATTGAACTCACCACGCTGATCAGCACATTCCTAGTTGGCTTTGAACAGGAGGCGGAAAGCACGGAAGCAGCCTGGAAATACATCGTTGTGGTATCGGCCGGCATCAGTCTCGCGTTGTTGGGTACTGTGCTTTTCTATTGGGGCGGATCGTACGTTCTTGGTCCGAGCTATGCGATGACCTGGGCGGCCTTGCACGGTTCCGCGTCGCAGGTCTATCCGCCTCTGTTAACCGTTTCGTTCCTCCTGGTGCTCGTTGGATACGGAACCAAAGCCGGGCTTGCGCCGATGCATACTTGGCTCCCGGATGCTCATAGCGAGTCTCCAGCGCCGGTATCAGCCATGCTCTCCGGAGCATTACTAAACGCATCCATGCTCGGCATCGCGCGGTTTCTTGGTGTCGTGCATGGAACCTCGGTCAGCAAGTTCGCCCATTCCGCTGTGGTTGGGTTCGGGATTTTTTCCTTCGTACTGGCCACTCTTTTCATCGTCCGGCAGACAGGAATCAAGAGACTGATGGCGTACTCCAGTGTCGAACACATTGGTGTACAGGCTCTAGGCTTGGGCTTCGGCGGTCCGCTCGGTATCGCGGGCGCGCTCTACCACATGCTGAACCATTCATTAAACAAGTCGCTAATGTTTTTTGGCGCCGGCAATGCGATGCGTGCCTATGAGACGAAGGAGATACTCAAGATCCGTCATGTCTTGAAAGTGTCGCCAGTCACGGGAACGCTTTGGCTACTGGGTGCAGTAGGCATTGCCGGCGCCCCCCCATTCGCTCTGTTCCTCAGTGAATTCACTATCCTTCGGTCTGGGATCGCCGGACGCTACCGCTGGGCGGCGATCGTGTTTGTCATCTTCCTGATCGTGGTTTTCATCAGTTTCCTGGCGCATTTCCGGTCGATGTATTTTCAGCCGGGACCGGAGCCGCAAGTCCGCCGAATGCCTGGGGCCGTTTGGCGCGCCATCCCCATGTGGCTGGCCTTTGTGCCCTTGATGGTCCTCGGCCTTTGGTGGCCACGGGCGTTATGGAATGCATTCATGCAGATTTATTTTGGGCTTACGGGAGGGACTCCATGATCGGCGCGACCGAAATAAAAGTGTCTCCCGATGAGCTGCCGGAAGTTTGTCGCGCGCTCATGGCGGAGGGCGCTCGCCTGCAAATGGCATACGCGTGGTTCCCCGAACCCGGCACGCTGGAAGTGATCTATTTGGCGGACAGGAAGCGGCTTGAGCCTTTTCCCTTGTTGCGCTGCCGATTGCGCGATGGCCGCCGCGAATTGCCCTCGCTGGCCGCGATCACACCGTTGCTCGGTTGGTATGAGAGGGAAATTCAGGACTTGTGCGGAATCCGTTTCACGGGGCATCCCGAGCCTGGCCCTTTGGTACTGCACGAAGGAGCCAAGCCTCCGATGCCGCCTCTCGATCCCCGCTATCAACCTGAGCAGATGATGCCTTACTCGCCCCAGCCTTGGAGGCTGCCACCGGTCGAAGGCGATGATGTCCAGCAGTTACCCTTCGGTCCCGTGAGAGCGGACGTCCTCGAATCGGCGCAGATTGTTTTTTACTATGTCGGAGAAGGCATCCTGCACTGTCATCCGCGTTTGTTCTTCAAGCATCGCGGCATCGAGAAGCAATTTGAGGGACTCTCGCCGTTGATGGGGGTGGTCTTAGCTGAGCGCATCTCAGGCGTAGACAGCTTTGCTCATGCGCTCGCGTTTTGCCAGGCGATCGAGTCCGCGTCTGCTTGCCAGGTTCCCCAGCGAGCCCTTTACTTACGCGTAATTCTTGCCGAACTGGAGCGACTCTACAATCATCTCCACTACCTAGGGCACCTCTGTCATACCACGACGCTCAAGGTTGGCGAAGCCCAAGGCAAGCTCTTCGAAGAACAGTGCAAGCAGATTAACGCCACTTTCACAGGTTCGCGGTTCCTGCGGGGACTCCTGATGCCGGGCGGAATGAGGCGCGATCTCGCCCTGGACGGTTTGGTTGAGCAACTATCCGAACTCGAGCCTCAGATCGTCGACTACATGGACGAGCTTGAAACCACCAACAGCCATCTCGATCGCCTGCTTACGACCGGCCCGTTGCCGCGGCAAGTCGCTTTTGATCAAGGCGCCAGCGGCCCGATTAAACGGGCGTCTGGAATCCAGCGCGATCTCCGCTGGAGTCACCCGTACGCCGCCTACGGCTCGTTTACGGTGGATGTGCCAGTTCGCACGGAGGGGGACGCACACGCTCGCTCGCAAATTCGGATGGAAGAAATTCGTGCGAGCCTCAAGCTCATTTATTCCGTCGTGGACCAACTGCCGGGGGGAGCGGTATCCGCGGAGGTGCGTCCCGCTCCAGGAGCAGCGGCCGTGGGTTGGTGCGAGTCGACTCGCGGGTCCATCTATCACTGCGTGCATCTGGATGAAGCAGGCCGTCTGGTGCGAGTGAAAGTGAAATCGCCGTCATTTTCAAACTGGCGCGTGTTTCCCTTTACCGTGCACGACAGCAACATGATGGACTACGCCATTAACGAAGCCAGCTTTGGGCTGACGATGGCGGGGTGTGATCGCTAGCGCTGGAGAACAATTATGCCGGTGTGGACGCTATACGGACTCAAGCGAGGAGTGGCGACGAACCCGTGGCCGCAAGGACACGAGGTCACGCAGCATGGAGTGCAAGGCATGCCACGTTTTCACCCTGATCGCTGCACAGAGGGTTGCCGGATCTGCGCTGATGTTTGTTTGCCGGGGGCGATTCGCATCGCCGAGACCGCGAACGGCGAGCGGCTCAGCCTTGACTACGGCAAGTGTGTCGCTTGCCAGATGTGTACGGAGTTTTGTCCTCACGATGCCATGGAGAAGTCAGAAGACTGGGCCTTTGCGGTCAGCAAGCGTGCGGACCTCGTCTGGGACGAAGCGTTAGCGTCGCTGCCGGCACATGAGCTCACGCAGAAAATCCATAGCGCGTTTGGGCGCAGTCTCCATATTCGTCATGTGGATGCCGGTTCCTGCAACGGCTGCGAATCTGAATTGCAGGCTTTGAATAATCCTTATTACAACCTGCACCGTCTCGGTATCTTCTTCACGCCTTCGCCGCGGTTTGCGGACCTTCTTCTGGTGACAGGCACCGTCACTTACGCGATGAAGGAAGCTCTGCTCGAAACCTATAACGCGATGCCAGAACCACGCTGGGTCATGGCCATGGGAACGTGCGCCGTTTCAGGTGGCGCGGTTGGAGGCGGATATGCCTGCGGATGGGGGGTAGAGGGGATTCTGCCGGTAGACATTTATGTGCCCGGCTGCCCACCCAATCCTGCCGCCATGATTCAAGCGTTGCTTCTACTCCTCAACCGGGCGACACAACTCGTCCAGGGAGGCCACTTTGCAAAGTGACCTTCTGCTGGCGATGGCGTTGCTTTGGGCTGTTTCCTTTGTGCTCGCGCTGGTTCTTCGGCGCGATTGGGTTGCTCGGCTTGGAATCGTACTGGGCTGTGCAGTCGGCCTGGTATACAGCATTCTGGGATGGGTTCATCCTCCGACGCCAGCCTCGCTTCACATCTTTTTAGGCGACACGCCGGTATATTTCCAGCTCGATAATGCCGCATTATGGCTGCTGTTTTTTGGACTTTTGCCTGCGCTTTTCGCCGCGGGCCTGGGTACGGCGTCTGCGTCCCCAAACAGCAAACGGTACTGGCTGGCGGGTCTCGCCGCCACTCTGCTCGGCGCATTGGGAGTGTTTGGCCTGCAGGACACCATGTCCTTCCTGATCGCATGGGAGGTCATGAGCCTGGGTGGGGCCGCGATGATTCTCGGCGAGCGGCTCGCCGCCGATCGAGATGGGCCCACGTTGTTCATGCTGTCACTGCTGGAAGTGGGATCGGTCGCCGTTCTTCTGGCGTTGTTGCTCCTGGGCAATCATGCTTCCTCGCATTCGTTCGCGAGTTTTATCGCGGCGTATGCGACGTCGTCAGCGGGTACGTTGCTGATTGGACTGCTTTTCCTATTTGGGTTCGGGGCCAAGCTGGGGATGCTGCCGTTTTACGAGTGGTTCCCTGCGGCGTATGGGTCCGGCAGCGGAGCGACGGGCGTGATTTTCTCCGGCGTCGTTCTCAATGCGGCCTTCTATGCCTTGGGGCGTGCTACCTTGCAGTGGCTTCCTCACAACGGAACTTGGGCTGTCGGCACTGCCAGCATCATGGTGGTGGGCGGTGTTCTGAGCGCAATCCTTGCGATTTTCTATGCCTTTCAGCAAGAAGATTGGCGCTGCCTGCTGAGTTTTTCGTCGGCGGAAAATGCTACTGTCGCAATCGCTGTGCTCGGCGTTTCGAGCCTATTTATCTCCAGTTCTCTCCTCGCGTTCGCATCCCTGGCTTGGACTGTAGCTCTGCTGCACTTGGCTGCGCATAGCCTGGCAAAAGGCACACTGTTTCTTACCGCAGACGGCGTCCACCAGGTGAACGGAGATTATGGCATCCGGCAAACTGGTTTGCTGAGGCGCAGTTCCTGGGCATACGGGATCGGAGCTGTGTTCGCGGCCATGAGTCTTGCCGCGGTACCTCCGCAGGCTGGCTTCGCCACCGAATGGTATATCTTCCAGACCTTGTTCCAGGGAACCCAAGTCGATAATCTCGTCGCCCGGCTCACGATTGCGCTGGCAGCGGCCGGTCTGGCGTTAGTGGCGGCCGTCGCGCTCGCTACCTTTGTCAAACTTTTTGGGATTGGATTGCTCGGCGATGGTCACGACGGGCCGAGCCATCTGTCACGGTTCCGCAGTTCGTGTGTATTTATCATTGGCTTGTGCGTGCTGGCGCTCGCGGTAGGGATGCCGTGGTGGCTGCGATTCATGGGGCAGGCTAACCAATCAGTGTTTGGTGTAGACGCGACTGCGTCGATGCGCGAAGGCTGGCTACTCGTACCGTTGAGCGGCAAATTCGCGTTCATTTCACCGACTAAGCTGGTCATCGCTGGTCCATTGCTCGCGCTGATCCCACTGGCCCTGTTCTGGGTCAACCGCAGCCGGTTCAAGCTGCGCCGCGTTCCGGTGTGGTCGGGGGGGCGTCGCGAAGATGCCCGCCGGATCGCGACCACTTCTCTCGCATTCTCCAATGCCCTCCGCATCTTCTACAGTTTCATCTACGGGCCAACGCACAACGTCGAGCGGGAATACCAGGAAAGTCCCTACTTCCTGAAGAGGCTGACCTTCAACCAGGAAGTTGCCCCGGTATTCGGTCCTTATTTATTTGTGCCGCTCACCGGTTTCATCCGCAGGCTTTCAACGGCCGTGAGCGCTCTGCAGTCCGGATATCTCAATTCTTATAACGCAATGATTGGAATACTGCTGGTTCTCATTCTGGCGTTGTCGCTGTTTTACAAGTGAAACCTGATGTTCGACAAGATTTTGGTCGCGTATCACGGAACGGATCGAGCACTCAGAGCATTCGATATTGCGGTCCAAATGGCGCATCGGCAGAATGCAGAACTTCACATGATTAGCGTTGCGGAGGACGTGCCCCGGCATGCCGAACTGATTGCCGAGGTGGAAGATGCAATGCGGTGCGAAAATTCACGCTACTCTCAGATTGCGCGCCAAGCGAAACTTCGGGCCGCCCTCAACTCGGTCTCGCTCCACTGTGCCATGGTCGTTGGCCGAAAGGTCCGAGCGATCGTTGAGTTTCTTCAAAAGGGCCAGTTCGATCTGCTGGTAATTGGCGAGAGCCGACCATCCGTCTCCGGGCTACTGTTCGGCAGCACTTCAGAAAAGCTGACGCACCTGGCGCGATGCAGCGTCTTAGTCGTGAAATGGCGCGCCTAGCTGCGGTACAGCGGCAACCAGAAAAGCCAAAGCAAAGTTGCATCGTGGAGAAACCCAACATCCAGAGTCAAAGTAATTGGCTACGAGTCACTCAAGATCCAGTGTGCCGCATGAGTGTGAATCCGCAAAACGCTGCCGGCAAGGCTGTGCACCGTGGAATAGCCTTTTATTTCTGCAGCGTCGGTCGCCAACGCAAATTCGAAGCTAATCCCGAACGATATTTCGGCCGTCCTCCCGTAGGGCTAGGCCGAAGCCCGCAAACAAGACCATGTGCCAAGCCAAATCAAAGCTACTTCTGCCCCATGCACCCTGATGTTGAACAGGAAGCTCCAGGCGCGTGCCCTAAATGCGGTATGGCACTAGAGCGGGAGAATCGCGCAGCGCCCACACTCATTGAATACACCTGCCCCATGCACCCGGCAATCGTGGGTAACGCACCGAACTCATGCTCGATTTGCGGCATGGCACTGGAGCCGCGGACATTTGGGGTAACGGATTGGAACGACCCCGAACATCGAGAGATGGTGCGCCGTTTCTGGGGGAGCGTCATTTTCGCGTTGCCGCTGTTAGTGATCGCCATGGGACAAATGATGCCTGTGCTGGCTCAACATTTTCCGCGTTGGTTGACCACGTGGGGAGAGCTGGCGCTGGCTACTCCAGTGGTTACGTGGAGCGGCTGGCCGTTTTGGACACGCTTTTGGGCGTCACTCAAGAACCGGAGCGCGAATATGCTTACGCTCATCGCTCTAGGTGTGGGAGTTTCGTATCTGTACAGTGTCGTGGTTGTGATCGCTCCCGCCGTCTTTCCGATTCGGTTTCGTCAGTACGGTGGGCTGATGAACGTTTACCTCGAACCGGCGGCTTTCATTACTGTTCTCGTGCTCCTGGGACAAATCATGGAGTTGCGTGCGCGGAGGCGTACCAGCAGCGCCATTCGTGGGCTGTTGGATCTCTCGCCCAAGATGGCTCGGCTGGTGCGAGAAGACAACAGCGAAATGGATGTCGCGCTTGGAGTCGTGCAGCCGGGACAGATGCTTCGAGTCCGCCCCGGGGAAAAAGTTCCCGTCGATGGTGTAGTGCTCGAGGGCCAGAGTCCCGTTGACGAATCGATGCTTACCGGGGAATCGGTTCCGGTGGTGAAAGGCCCAGGTAGCCTCGTTGTGGGTGCGACCATCAACGGTACGGGGTCGCTGCTGATGCGCGCCGAGCGGGTGGGTACCGAGACTTTGCTAGCCCAGATTGTGCAGAAGGTCAGCGAAGCCCAGCGGAGCCAGGCTCCAATCCAGCGCGTCGCGGATAAAGTGGCTGCCTGGTTCGTGCCTGCAGTTGTCGGTATCGCCATAGCAACCGCAATCGCATGGGGCCTGATTGGCCCGCAGCCCCGGTATGTCTACGCTCTTGTCAATGCGGTCGCGGTGCTGATCATCGCCTGCCCATGTGCACTCGGTTTGGCCACGCCGATGGCGATTATGGTCGGAACCGGACGCGGCGCTCTCGCGGGCGTGCTCATCAAGAATGCCGAGGTGCTTGAGATCCTGGAGAAGGTTGACGTGCTGATCCTCGACAAGACAGGCACGTTAACCCAAGGCAAACCGGAGTTGGTTTCCGTCGTACCCTGTCTGGATGATCTCGAATTGGTGAAAGCGGTCGCGAGTCTCGATCAGATAGCCAAACGTCCGCCCACAGCGATCGTTCAAGTCGAACTGCTGCGTCTGGCGGCGAGTCTTGAGCGCAGCAGCGAGCATCCGTTGGCCACAGCTATCGTCGGCGCGGCCAAGGCCAAGCAACTGGCCCTGAGATTCGCTTGCGATTTCAAGTCTGTCCCTGGAAAGGGTGTAGTCGGACGCGTGAACGACTGGGTTGTGGCCGTAGGCAACGAACGCCTGCTTCAGTCGCTGAACGTCCAGCCTTCCGAAAGTCTGCTCCGCGAGGCTAGCAACTTGCAGCGCGACGGGCAAACCGTGGTCTACGTTGCTGTGGACGGCAAGCCTGCCGGGCTCCTCGGGATCGCGGTTCCCATAAAGGCTTCTTCGCCTGAGGCTATTCGGATGCTCCACGCCGAAGGCCTCCGCCTATTGATGCTTACGGGTGACAACCACGAGACGGCCGAGACCGTTGCGCGCAAGCTTGGCCTAGATGAATACGCCGCTGAGGTGCTGCCGGAACGGAAGTCTGACGTGGTGAAGCGTCTGCAGGCCCAGGGGCATATTGTTGCCATGGCAGGCGACGGCATCAACGACGCCCCCGCGCTCGCGCAGGCTCAGGTGGGGATCGCGATGGGAACTGGATCTGACATAACCATCGAGAGCGGGAGCGTAACACTGGTCAAGGGCGATCTGCGCGGCATCGTCCGGGCTCGTCGGCTGAGTCGTGCGACGATGCGCACGATCAGGCAGAACTTATTTTGGGCTTTTGCCTACAATGCGGCGGGAATACCCATTGCGGCCGGTGTCCTGTATCCGGTTTTCGGTGTGCTATTGAGCCCCGTGATTGCGGCTGCCGCCATGAGCTTTAGTTCATTGTCGGTGATTGCTAACTCCTTGCGGTTGCGCGGGATGCAGTTGTAACGGCTCCGCGCGGCCAGCCCTCTCACTGGCGTCCGCGAACCGGTGCCTTCCCGTGCTGCATGCGGTTGGCGAGCTCGCGACGAATGTGGGGCACGAGCCTAGAGGGCACGGAACTGGATTGGCTCAGGATTTTCAGGTCTGTGGTCGTGATGTTGGGCAGGAACGTCAGGACGCGCGCCATGGGCGCCTGCGAATTACGCAAGAGAGCCAGCCGCACGCTATAGATATGAGACCATTTGGCATGATCAGCGATCGCCGTTACGATTCGTACAGACAGCGCCACCCTGGCCAGGGCCTTAAGGACGTGCCCCTCATTCAGTAGCGGGCTATCGAGCACGGTTGGAAGGCTCTCGGGACTGCCCTCCGTCAGCAAGGCTCCCACGATGCGAGGCGAGCCACGACGCGCTAATGTCATTTTCTGTGCAGGCGGAAGCTGAGGCAGTTTTGCGAGCACAAGGTCCTCCGCTAAATGCCGCAATGCTGGATTTCCCGAAGGAGAAAAACTTAGGGCCACAAGATCGGATTGGTAGAGCTCCCGCACCAGACTCAGACCGAGACTGGGCGGCAGGTTGTGATGAAATGCCAGTGCACGCTTTACGCGGTAACTGATCATCCACCCCTTGTGTTTAGCGATCTCTTCTAACAGTGCAGTTGAAAGCTCTGCGCGTCCGAGCAGCAGGCATAGATGCAGTTCTTCGAAATGTGGGTTCTCCAGCAGGCCGCGGAGGACGTCTTCGCGATGCTCATGTAGCAGCACCGGAATCTGCTCCAGTGACGCCCGGCGCGCTCCGTCCCCGTCGAGTTCGGATTTATTCTCCAGGTCGAGATGCTCCAGATAGGTTATATGCTTTGCTTCTTCCTCAGCAGGGCACTGACCACATCCTCGTTGCCCCACTCAGCCAACGCACGGGCTGCAGTATTCTTCACAGCATCCTCCGCCTCGCGAACGATTGGGTCTGCGATGTCCTCCTCCATAGCCAGATATTCCAGCAAGACATCCCGTGCCCCAAGCTCGGCCAATGCCCACACCACCTGCGGACGTGGGATGGAAATGCCATCAATCTCGCGATACAACAAAATGTCTCTCAATGGCCGAATGGCTCGCTCGCCGCATATCATCAGTAAAGGAATGCCGCATCCACCTTCGTGTAAAGAGTTCAGACTCGCGACCAATTTTCGGAGTTGATTATTCGCGAGGTTCCGAACTCTTCTACTGCTTTTCGTTACGCGCACTGTAGTCATCTCCAATTTCTATTTTGCTGCGGGTTCACAGCTCGGCTCTGCTGCCAAGCAGAGTTCGCAATACGTATTGCGCGGCACTGCGAAGACCGTCGTTCTCGGTGGTGAGTACCTTCTTCACGGCGTCTGCCACCGATGGGTCGCCTATTTCCCCCAGGCTGCGGACGGCCGCTTCGCACACCTGCGAGTCAGGGTCACGAAGACGTTCAACTAATACCGGGATTGCACTCCTCCGCCCTCGATAGCCCAAGGTCCAACAAATCAGCGCTCGCCGTTTCGCATCGCAGCGGTCGAGTTCAGCGGCGAGTTGACGCTCGTAGGCCGCGGAGTACAAATCGACCATCGCACCGCAATTTCGACACACAACGAGCGTGGCGTCCGTCTCGTTCCAGCACACAGGACAGAGAATCACCATATGCACCTACACCTGAAACTGGTGAAAAAACGAGATACTCTTCGGCCCGGCTCGAGTTGCTGCCTTAGCGTCTGCGCTGCTAAACCTCAAGCCTGGATTCGTGCGGATACGTGTTGCGGGAAGCCTGCGTGTGCAGCCTGCTGACGGCACCGACTCCCGAGACAAGGATCCCCTGTCAGGAGTCATCAGCCGTCCGATCTCAAAGAAAGGAACAGCGGTTAACGGTGGTACTACTTCACCGATAACAACACTTCCAGTTTATCTGGATGTATGTCGATGTCAAGAGAGGACGGCCAATCAGCCGAAAACAGTGTGGACTTTGAGCATATTCGTAGCTCCCGATTTGCCGACGCGGTCTCCCGCGACGAACAGTATGTGACTTCCCGGTCGGACCCAAGACCGTTCTCTAATTTCCTTATCCATGTATTCCGTCATTTGTTCGAGCGTTTGGAACGACGGAGCCAGCAAAGCAACGACGCCATACCAGGCTGACAATTGGCGGGCAACTGATTCAGTCGAGGCGAAAGCCAGAATCGGCACGATCGGGCGCCGGGCAGCAATGAGATGGGCTGTGCGCCCAGTGACTGTAAATACG
>VFSW01000552.1_pt1 | contig 55247 bp, 49 predicted proteins | sample 5358111 | NCBI WGS metagenome assembly VFSW01 (sample SAMN11554181, study PRJNA540505) | mine drainage metagenome | isolation source: sediment from site ElyBrook_90M | place: USA: Ely Copper Mine, Vershire, VT | collected 2017
CGATCATCTGGTCGACGGTGTCGCCGGCCTTGACCATGAGCATGACGCGGCGCGGTTTTTTGAGCAGCCGCGCCAGTTCGGCGGGCGAATGCGCGCCCAACACCTGGGCGCCGGCCGCTTCGTGCGCGACAAAATCGTCCACCTTGGAGACGGTGCGATTGAAGACGGCCACGCGATAGCCGTGGTCGCTCATGTTCAGGACCAGGTTCTGGCCCATGACCGCCAGGCCGATAAGGCCGATGTCGCAGCTTTCCTCTTGCATAATGGCTCCTTGAAGGCGAAAGTTTATTCTAACCTCAGATCGGCGGGGCGCACGGGCGGCGCGTTTCAGCTCCGGTGCGGACCGTAGGCGACCACTTCCGGCGGGCAGCCTTCCTGCGTCATGAGCTTGAAATTCTCGATGAAGCGGGCGGCCAGGCCGTCGTACTTGCGGGTGTAGTCTTCGCGGCTGGGCCACGTCGCGGCGGGGTCCAGGATGGAGGACGGCACGCCCTCGCAGCTTTTGGGCACGGCGAAGCCGAACACCGGGTCCTGCCAGTATTCGGCCTTCAGCAGCCCGCCGTTGAGCGCCGCCGCCAGCAGGGCGCGGGTATGGTGGATGCTGATGCGCTTGCCGACGCCGAAGGGGCCGCCGGTCCAGCCGGTGTTGACCAGCCAGCACTGCGCGCCGTGCTTGACCAGTTTCTGTTTGAGCATCTGCGCGTAGACGTAGGGATGGTGCACCATGAAGGGCCCGCCGAAACAGGCGCTGAAGGTGATCTGGGGCTCGATGCCCAGCCCGATCTCGGTGCCCGCGATCTTGCTGGTGTAGCCGGACATGAAGTGGTAAATGGCCTGGTCGGGGGTGAGGCGCGAGATGGGCGGCATCACGCCGGAGGCGTCGCAGGTGAGCAGCACCACGTTGGCGGGATGGCCGGCCATTTTCTCCGGCAGGTGGTTGTCGATGTATTCGAGGGGATAGGCGCCGCGGGTGTTTTCGGTGACGGTGTCGTCATTCAGGTCGATGCGCCGCGAGACGGGATCGACGGGCACGTTTTCGAGGACCGTGCCGAAGCGGCGGGTGCAGCCGTAGATCTGGGGCTCGGCTTCCGGCGAGAGGCGGATCACCTTGGCATAGCAGCCGTCCTCGAAATTGAAGACGCCGTTGGGACTCCAGCCGTGCTCATCGTCGCCGATGAGGCGGCGGGCGGGGTCGGCCGAAAGGGTGGTCTTGCCGGTGCCCGAGAGTCCGAAGAACAGGGCCACATCGCCGTCCGCGCCCACGTTGGCGGAACAGTGCATGGGCAGCACGCCATCGAGCGGCAGCAGGAAATTGAGGACGCTGAAGATGGTCTTCTTGATTTCCCCGGCGTAAGAAGATCCGCCGATGATGGCGATGCGCTCGGCGAAGTCGATGATGATGAAGGTCTCGGTGCGGGTGCCGTCCACGATGGGCGAAGCCAGAAATCCGGGCGCGCAGATGACGGTGAACTCCGGCACGTGCCGCTTGAGGGCGTCGGCGCCGCGGATCTTCAGGAACATGGTGCGGGCGAAGAGACTGTGCCAGGCCTTTTCGGTGATCATGCGGATCGGCATGCGGTGATCGGGATCGGCGCCGGCGTAGAGATCCTGGACGAAAACGTCGCGGCCCTGCAGGTAGCCTTGCAGGCGGGCCAGGAGCGTGCTGAAGCGTTCGGAATGGAATGGCCGGTTGTACTCGCCCCACCAGACGCGGTTTTCGGTGGCGTATTCGCGCACGATGAACTTGTCGGCCGCGGCGCGCGCGGTGTGCTTGCCGGTGTTGACGATCAGCGGCCCCAGGTGGGCCACGCGGCCCTCGCCGCGGAACACGGCTTCCTCGTACAACGAGCCGGTGGTGAGGTTCCAATACACCTTGTGGAGGTTCTTCAGGCCGTGATTCTCGAGACCGAAGGCGCTGGCATTGGCGCCGGCCTCCGCCGTAGCGGGCGAGGGAACGTCGATGTACGGGTTCATAGCCAGTCCCTCACCAGGCGGTGGTCGCCCAGGAACAGCTCATTGGGCGCGCTGGGATCGATGGCCCACTGGATGCGCTCGATGCCTTCCCGGATTTCCTTCAGCGCGCCGCAGTAACTCAGGCGGAGGTGTCCTTCCATGCCGAATTCCTTGCCGGGCACGGTGACCACGCGCACTTTGTCGAGGAGCAGGCGCGACAATTTCTGCGAGTCTTTCTCGAAAGCGCTGAAATCGGGGAAGCAGTAGAACGTGCCGCCGGGTTTGGCGACCTGCACGCCGTCGATGGCGTGGAGCCGTTCGAGCATCACGTTGCGGTTGTTCTCGAGGGTCTGGCGCAGGCTCTCCACGGAAGATTGCACGCCGTTGAGCGCGCCCACGGCGGCCCACTGCGAGGGCGACGCGGGACCGGAGGTCTGCTGGGACTGGATGGTGGCCATGGCCTGCACCAACTCGCGATTGGCGATGGCCCAGCCGATGCGGAAGCCCGTCATGGCGTAGGTTTTGGACACGCAGTTGATCACCACCAGCTTGGAGCTTTCCAGGTGGTTGCGCGAGAATTCGTAGCAGTTGGCGGCGGTCTTGCCGTCGAAGACCAGGCGGTTGTATGTGTCGTCCATGATCAGGTACAGGCTCTTGTCTTCGCAGAACCGCACCATTTCGGCGATGAAATCGCGGGAATACACGACGCCCGAGGGATTGTTGGGGCTGTTCAGGATGATGGCCTTGGTGTAGGGTCCCACCGCATCGGCGATTTCCCCAACCGTGGGAAAGAAGCCGCCGTCCTCCGGGGTGACCACCACGGGAACGCCACCCGCCAGCTTGACCATCTCGGGATAGCTGACCCAATACGGGGCGGGAAAGATCACTTCGTCGTGCGGATCGAGGATGGCGTGCAGCAGCACCATGAGGGCCTGCTTGGCGCCGCTCGACACGATCACGTTCTCGACCGGGACAAGCTTCTGGTAGTGCTCCTCGGTGTAGCGCACGATGGCTTTTTTGAGGGCGGGGATGCCGTCCGGCGGGGTGTAGCGCACTTCGCCGGTGTTGAGCAGCGCCGTGCAATTCAGGATGGCGTCGACGGGCGCTTTGCTCTTGGGCTCTCCGCCCCCCAGGTGGATGACAGGCTCACCCTTTTCCCGGAGACGCGCGGCGGTCTCGTTGAGCTTCAGGGTAGCCGATTCGGTTATAGTTCGGGCAAGCTGGCTGATACTCATTGCAGTATTAGAGATAAACAGTACCTTTTTTCGTTCAATTATAGCAGTGTTCGCGCGCGCATGCTGGAGGGCGCGCACGTTTGCTATGCTGGCAATGCACAGAATCCTGGAAAAGAACAGTATGGGAGACCGATGTCCTTTATCCATGCTCCTGCTGGGAGGCCTGCTCCTCTGTCCGCTCCTGGCCAACGATCCCACCGGGACCATCACGGGCACGGTGGTCGACCAGACGGGGGGATCGGTTCCGGACGTGCGGGTGACCGCCACCAGCGAAGCGACCAACGCCGTGCGCGAGGCCGTGACCAACGATGACGGCGATTTCACTTTCGCGCTGCTGCCGCCCGGGCATTACCGCGTCACCGTGCGGAAAGACGGGTTCCGCAGAGCCACTCACGAGAACGTCGTTCTGGACGTGGACCAGACGGCGCGCGTGGATTTCACGCTGCAGGTGGGCATGCTCACCGAGGAAGTGAAGGTCACCGGCACGCCGCCCATCGTGCAGACCGACACGTCCACCATGGGACAGGTGATCGGCGGCCGGCTGGTGCACGATCTGCCTTTGAACGAGCGCAACTTTCTGTCGTTTTCGCTGCTGGCGCCGGGCAGCCAGTTGCCGGTGGAAGGCTCGCAGAATTCCACGCAGGGCGGCTCGGTCAGTGTCAACGGCGCGCGCGAGCAGTCCAACAATTTCCTGCTGGAGGGCGTGGATAACAACGATCCCTACATCAACCAGTATGTGACCCTGCCCTCGATCGACGCCATCCAGGAGTTCAAGGTGCAGTCGAGCGATTATTCCGCGGAATTCGGGCGCAGCGGGGGCGCGCAGATCAACGTCATTCTGAAGAGCGGTTCCAACGACTTCCACGGCGGCCTGTTCGAGTTTCTGCGCAACCGCAACATGGACGCCAAGAACTTTTTCGATCTTCCCTACTGCACGGCCGCTTCGGCGCCGGGCACGTGCGGCCCCATCCCCAGTCTGGACCGCGACCAGTTTGGCGGGACCTTCGGCGGTCCCATCCGCAAGGACAAGACCTTTTTCTTCGTGTCCTACGAAGGGCTGCATTTGCGGCAGGCCACCACGCGCGAAGCCACCGTGCCATCCCAGGCGGACCGGCAGAACGTGATGAGCCTGGTCTCGGGGCTGGGGCTGGCGACGGACCCGGCGGGCATGGCTATCCTGAACCTGTATCCGGCCGCGAACGTGGGAACCAATCTGAACACTGCGCACACCTTCGTTTCCGCGCCGGTGATTCGCAACACGGAGCACCTGGGGCTGGTGAAGGTGGACCACCACGCCGGGCCGAACGACACCATCGAGGCGCACTGGTCCATCTTCGACGAGAACCGTCTCAATCCGTTCGATCCGGTGTACTCCTTCACCAACCTGCCGGGCTACGGCAGTTTCACCCTGAACGACGGCCAAAACGGCGGCTTGGGATGGACGCACGTGTTTACGTCCGCCGCCATCAACCAGTTTCTCCTGGGCTACAACCGCATGCGGGCGGGGGCCTTACAGCAAAGCTACGGCAACAACGTCAGCGCGCAGTTGGGATTTCCGGATATTCTGACGCGGCCGGTGGACCTGGGCTATCCCGACGTCAACATCCTGGGATTCGACGGCATCGGCGAACCGCTCAACTACCCGCAGGACCGGCACGATACGACGGTACACCTGTCCGACAACCTGTCCTGGATCGAGGGCCGCAATCAATTCAAGTTCGGCGCGGATATCCGCGATATCCAAATCGACAATTACCTGGATTTCGTGGCCCGCGGCGACTTCTTCTTCGAGGCCGGGACGGAGGCGGGCATGGCGGGGACGCCGTTCGAAGCGCTGGCGCAGTTGGCGGTGGGGATTCCGGACTACGCCGTGGCGGCGCAGGGGAACACCTTCAACACCGTGCGCAGCCTGGGCGCCAACGTGTACATTCAGGACGATATCCACGTGGTGCCGCGCCTGCTGCTGAACGTGGGGCTGCGCTATGAGTACGACAGCCCGCCGGTGGAGGATCACAACCGTTTCAGCGTGCCGGATTTGAGCGCGAATTCGGCGTCGTGCACGCCCGCGCCCGATTGCCAGTTCATCCAGGCGGGAACCGACCACGTGCCGCGCGCCACGTACCGGCCGACGCTCACGGATTTCGCGCCGCGCATCGGGGTGGCGTGGCGGCCCATGAGCACCGAGCGCTGGGTGGTGCGCGCGGCCTACGGGATCTTCTACGACTCGAGCATTTTCAACATCAACGTTTTTCCGCGCTTCAATCCGCCGTTCTACGACCTGTTTTATTTTCCCAACAGCGGCACGAACACCATTCAGAACATTCTGAGCCAGCCGGCCACGGCCATCGTGCAGCCCAACATGATCGCGCCCAACTTCCGCGACGGCTACATGCAGCAGTGGAACGCGGACCTGCAGTATGAGATCAAGCCCTCCTGGATGGTCGATGTGGCGTACGTGGGGTCGAAGGGCACGCACCTGTCCGACGTGCGCGATTTGAACCAGGTGAATCCGGCCACCAACCTGGCGCCGTATCCGCAGTTCTCCTCGATTCTGTACGTGGAGTCGGGCGCGGCCAGTTCCTACAATTCGCTGCAAGTCCGGTCGGAACGGCGGGTGGCGGAAGGGCTGACCTTCCTGGCGGCTTACACGTTCTCCAAATCCATCGACGACGTTTCGGCGGTGCTCGGCGGCAGCGTGGGATCGGGGTTGCCGCAGAACTCGCGGAATCCGCAGGCGGACCGCGGGCTTTCGGATTTCAACGTGGCGCATCGCCTGGTGGTGAGCTCCGTTTACGACCTGCCGCTCGGCCGCAAATGGATGAAGAGCCCGGGATGGCGCCGCCGCCTGCTCGGCAACTGGCAGACGGCCGGGATTTTTTCGGTGCAGACGGGATCGCCGTTCACGGTGAACCTGCCGGCATCGCAGTCCGGGTCGGCCATCGCGGCCTTCGGCAACCCTTACCGGCCGGACCTGATCGCCAATCCCTACGTGGCGGGTCCGGTCATGGCGAATCCGAATCCGGCCTGCCATACGACGCTGTCGCAGGGCGGACTGGCGGCGGACGTGGTGAACCAGCCGTCGAGCTGGTTCAACACCTGTGCGTTCGTGGCGCCGCCGGCGGGACAGTTCGGCAACGCGGGACGCAACATCATGACCGGGCCGGGTCTTTCGAACCTGGATTTCTCGATGTACAAGAACATCACGCTGGGCAAGGAGAGCCGCCGTCTGCAGCTTCGCGGGGAGGTCTTCAACCTGTTCAACCACCCGAATTTTGACATTCCGAACCACGTCTTTCTGGGGCCCAATTTCGGACAGGTGCTGTCGGCCAACGCCTACGGCAACCGGCCGCCGCGGCAGATTCAGGTCGGGGTCAAATATATATTTTGAGGTGCGAAACTCCGCGCCGCGCGGCCGAGCGTGTTGGGGGTTGTTGCTCATACTGCTGCGCAGCAGGGCATCTCCCCCTGCGTCTTATCACCCAACCTGCGTTGGGCAGCCAATACGGCCGAACCTGTAAATCAAACCTTTTTGATATTGGCAACATAGTTGCTTAAGTGCGCACCATCCGCTTCCTTTGGAGGTGCGGCTTATGGAACAGGAACGGCGTTCGATCATCCGCTGGCTATTGGGCGGCGGCTTCGCTGCTTCCCTGGCGTCCTTTCTTTATCCCGCATTCAAATTCATCACGCCACCCGACATGCCGGAGGCCTCGGTGAACGAAGTGTCCGCCGGCAAGGCGCAGGACCTGAAGCCGAACAGCGGCAAGATCGTGAAGTTCGGCAGCCGTCCGGCGCTGCTGGTGCGGATCAGCGACAGCGAGTGGCGAGCCTTTTCGGCGGTGTGCACGCACCTGAACTGCACCGTGCAATACAGCGAAGCGCGGCGCCAGATCTGGTGCGCGTGTCACAACGGCTCTTACGATCTGAACGGGAAGGTGGTGTCCGGACCGCCTCCCGCCCCGCTCGAGGAATACGCGGTACGCCTGCGCGGAGACGAAGTGGTGATCTCACGCAGGACCTGAAAGGGGGAATCTTGGCCAGCGCCACACGCCGCAACCTGTTCCGGTGGTTCGACGAACGACTGGGGATCAGTGGCTTGCGCGAGTTTGCCGCGCACAAGACGGTGCCGGTGCATTCGGCGACCATGTGGTACTACTTCGGCGGCATCACCCTGTTCCTGTTTGTGATTCAGGTGCTGACGGGCGTGCTGCTGCTGCTCTATTACCGTCCCAGCCCGACGGAAGCCTACGAGAGCGTGCAGTTCATCGTGACGCGCGTGCAGTTCGGCTGGCTGGTGCGCTCGATCCACAGTTGGTCGGCGAACCTGATGATCCTGACGGCGTTCATTCACATGTTCAGCGTGGTGTTTCTGCATGCGTACCGGCGGCCGCGGGAGCTGACCTGGTTCAGCGGCCTGGCGCTGCTGGGGCTGGCCATGGGCTTCGGGTTCAGCGGATACCTGCTGCCCTGGAACAAGCTCTCCTACTTCGCCACCAAGGTGGGGACGGACATGGCGGCCAGCGTGCCGCTGGTGGGGCGGCAGGTGGCGCGCTTCCTGCGCGGCGGGACGGACGTGGGTGGCGCCACGCTGACGCGCTTCTTCGGCTTCCACGTGGCGGTTCTTCCGGGCCTGACCACGCTGCTGCTGGTGGTGCACCTGGGCATGGTGCAATACCACGGCATGAGTTCGCCGCCTTGGAGCGAAGGAAAGCCAGGCCCGCAGATGCGTTTCTTTCCCAACTTTTTTCTGCGCGAGCTGATGGCCTGGTATGCGGCGCTCGGCGTCCTGGGATCGCTGGCCGCGCTGTTCCCGTGGGAATTGGGCGAGAAGGCCGACCCGTTCGCGTCGGCGCCGGCGGGCATCCATCCCGAGTGGTATTTTCTGGCGCCCTTTTACACGCTGAAGCTGATCCCCAGCCATGTGTGGCGGGTGGAGGGCGAACTGCTCGGGCTGATGGGGTTTGCGCTGCTGGCGGCCTGGTGGGTGCTGCTGCCCTTCTGGGCCATCGGCGCGGAGAACACGGTGCGGACGCGGCGGGTAACCGGCGCGGGCGTGGCGTTGCTGGCGTACCTGGTCACCTTTTCGCTGATGGGGTATTTCCGATGAGCAGAGCCGGGCTTTTGAAGAACTCGCGCAGCGCTCTCTTCACCGGCCTCCTGCTGCTGCTGCCGGCGATGCCCGTTGCGGCCGCCGGGGCCAAGGATTCCTGCGTCGAATGCCATTCGAACATGGAAGGGGAACTGAAAGCCCCGGCCACCCAATACGTCAACGACATTCACCTGCGCCACGGTTTCGGTTGCGCGGACTGCCACGGCGGCGACCGGAATTCCGACGATCCGGAAGTGGCCATGAGCCGCGCCAAGGGATTCCGGGGCCACATCGGGCGCGCCGCGGTCCCGGCGTTTTGCGCGCGCTGCCATAGCGACGCCAACCTGATGCACCGCTACAAACCCCAGCAGCGCGTGGACCAGTTGGCGCTGTACCTGACCAGCGTGCACGGCAAGCGCCTGGCGGCCGGAGACACGGCGGTGGCCAACTGCGTGGATTGCCATGGCGTGCACAGTATCCGCGAGGTGAAGGATCCGCTGGCGCCGGTGTATCCGCTGCGGCTGCCGGAGACGTGCGCGCGATGTCACGCGGACGCCGCCCACATGGCGCCCTACAAGATCGCCACCAACCAGTTTCAGGAATACCGCGGCAGCGTGCACTGGGAAGCGCTGTCCCAGCGCGGCGACCTGTCCGCGCCCAACTGCGCCTCCTGCCACGGCAACCACGGGGCCACGCCGCCGCAGGTCTCCTCGGTGGCCGAGGTCTGCGGCACCTGCCACGTGCTGTTCGAGGAGATGTACAACAAGAGCCCCCACCAGCCGGTATTCGCTTCGATGGGCGGGTGCACGGTTTGCCACAGCAATCACGGCATCAAGAAGCCGTCCATCGCGATGCTGGCGGGGACCGGATCGGTATGCGCGGGTTGCCACGACGCCACCTCGCCCGGCGGCGTGGCGGCGGCCCGGATGGGCAGCCTGCTGATCTCGCTGGACGCGTCCTTAAACCAGTCCGACGCCGTGCTGAACAAGGCGCGCGATTCCGGGATGGAAGTCTCCGAAGCGATGTTGCGGCAGATGGAGGGCCGCGAGGCGCTGGTGAAGGCTCAAGTCGCTGTGCACGCCTTTCAGGTGGCGGCGGTGGCCAAGCCGGCCGGTGAAGGCATGGCGGTGGCCGCCGAAACGCGGCGGGCCGGTGAGCGGGCTTTGCGGGACCGCAATACGCGGCGCATCGGCCTGGGCCTGTCGCTGGTCACGATTCTGATAACCATGGCGGGGCTCTGGATGGCCATCCGGTCCATCGAGTCGCGAGGCGCCGCGGTCCCCAAGCCCGCCGGGAGGTGAGACGTGCTGTTGCCTGGTCTGTTATTGCTGGCGCTGAGCGTGGGCGGGTGGGACGAGCCGGCCAGCGACGAAATTTGCGGGCGCTGCCACCGCGCCATCCAGGAGTCCTGGAAAACGTCCACCCATTCGCAGGCCATGGAAAGCCGCCTGTTTCAGGATGCGGCGGAGATGGCGGAATCCGATTTCGGCGCGGCCGGCCGCAAGGTTTGCCTGGGATGCCACTCGCCGCTGGCGATTCAGACCAACGATCTCCGCCTGACGCGCAAGGTGAGTTGGGAAGGCGTGACCTGCGACTACTGCCATTCGATTCACGACGTGACTTTCGACGGGCCCAACCCCAAAGCAGTGCTGCAGTTCTCGCAGGTGAAGACCGGGCCGCTCAGCGACGCGGTCTCCACCGCGCACCAGACCGCCTACTCTCCGGTGCATCTCTCGTCGTCGATTTGCGCCCCGTGCCACGAATACAAGAATGCCTCCGGCTTTCCGGTGCTGACCACGTATTCGGAATGGAAGGCCAGCCGGTACGCGAAGGAAGGCCGGCAATGCCAGTGGTGCCACATGTCGCGCGTGGCGGGAGACGTGGTGGACCCGCGGGTGGCGCGCTCCCACAGCGCCCAGATCAACCTGCACCAGATGCCGGGCAGCCACTCGCTGGAGCAGCTTACCAGCGCGGTGAAGGCGCAGCTTACGGCGGTTCGCGAGGGCGGCCAGTTGCGCGTCACCGTGGAGGTGGAAAACCAGACCGCGGGGCACTATCTGCCCACCGGGTCGCCCTTGCGGCAGTTGGTGATGGACCTGCGGGCGGACTCTTCCGGCGGCCAGCATTTCAGCGAGCAGCGGGTGTATGCACGCCAGGTGGCCGACCAGCACGGCACCATCCTGAAGCGGGAGCACTTCGCTTTTTTGAAGGCGGCCAAACTGGTGTCGGACACGCGCCTGGCGCCCGGCGAAAAACGGACGGAGACGTTCCTGTTCGCGGTTCCGGCGGGCAGCCAGACCCAGGTGAAAGCCACTTTCTGGTATTACTACTCGCCGCTGGCAAGAACCGAGTCGCAGAAGCGGGTCACCTTTCTGACGCTGAGCCGGCTGGTGAACTGACCGCCAGCGCGAACCGGCGTGCGCGGCGCCTGTAACCTTGGTCAGTGCGCCGCGGTTCCCGGATCCGCGGCCGGAACGGGGGCTGGCCGCCGCCTCGCGCAGCGACCGGCTCTTCGGCACGGCGCTGGCTCCTTGGCCGGTTAGCGCTGCGCCCAGTAGCGGCTGCGGGCTTGCACCACCAGGCCCTTACGCCGGGTGACCAGTTGTAGCTTGCGGAACTCCGAGATACTGACCGGCTGGTCCGACACGAAGCCGATGTTATACTGGCTGCGCAGCTCCTCCTGTAACTGGGCGAAAATATCGTCGATGCTTTGCTTCTTGGTGACCTCGAAGAAGCCGCCGCCCGTCTCGCGGGACATGCGCGTCAGAGCGCCCCGGCCGTCCCCGCCGCCGAACATCCCATAGGCGCCCGCGTCGGAAAACAGGATCGAATAGATGAGCGTGCCAGCGCGCTGGGCCGCCTCAATGGCATCGGCGAGCGTGGCCTCGCTGCCCGTGTCCACGCCGTCGGACATCACGATCAGGGCCTTGCGCTGCCCGTTCTGGTTCTTCATGATGCCGGTGGAGGCTTTCAACACGGCGTCGTAGAGCATGGTGCCGCCGCCGGTCTGGCTGACCAGGTCGTTCATCGAGGGAGTGTCCACGCGTTGCAGGGCGTCGTTCAGCTTGCGCAGGGACCCGGTCAGCTCCTGGCGCAGAATGGGCGACAAATCGAACTGCATGACGAAGACCTGGTCCTTGTTTTCCCGCAGCACGCGGTCCAGAAAGCGGTAGCAGGCGGCCCGCTCGGCGTCCATGACGCGAAGCTGGCTGGTGCTGGTGTCGATCATCAGGCCCAGCGTCAGGGGCAGGTCGGTCTCGCGGGAGAAGTAGCGGATGTTCTGCGGCCGGCCGTTTTCCGCCAGCGAGAAATCGTCCTTGTCGAGATCGCGGATGAATGTGCCGCGCTTGTCGCGCACGGCGGCGAGCACGTTCACCACCTTCACTTCGGTGGTGAAGGTGGCGGTATCCTGGGCGGCGGCCGGGGCGGCCAGCAGCCCGGCCAACAACGCCCCATGGAGCTTCGAGCGGCGCGCGGAGGTCATGGTTACCGCCATGGCTCGGGCCCCCTGCCCAGATCCGGCATGGCGCGGAAGAACTTCGGGTTGAAGCGGGAGTCCACTTCGTAGTCGGCGTCCCAGGTCCACTGGCGCGTGCCGGTGATCAACGCCACGCGCGAAGGCAGTTGGATGCCCTGTACGGCGGCGTAGTGTTCCAAACGATATTCGTAGGTGTCTTCGCCGCGCGAGCCGGGAACCATCTGCACCCGTTCCGGCAGGTTGGAGGTGCTGAGCCGGATACGAAAGGTGTGCCCACCGGCTTCCACCGTCAGGACATTGCGCTTGACCTCAACCGGACGCGCCCGCAGCCAGGCGCTGTCCAGCAGGAAAACGATCTGGTTCAGGGTGAGGCGGTCGAACTGGACCGAGGTCAGCCGCCAGGCAGCCCGCGGCGTGCCGTTGGCATCCATGGCCACGCGGTCGGCGGTGGCGTCGACCACGATGGCGCGGGGGCTGCCGGCCAGGCTGATGGCGCCGTTGGGCCCGATCATCGGGTATCGGCCGCTGCCCGGCCCGTCGAATTCGAAGTAGCGATCCGGGAAGACGCACAGCCAGGTGGTGGGAGGTCCGGCCAGATTCACCTTGGCCGGCTTCAGGTAAATTGCCAGGGAATGCACGTCGTGCAGCCGGTCGCGCCCGCCCTTGGCTTTCACTGCCTGTTCCCAAACCTCCTGGGGATCGGCAGCGTGGACAGCGGCCGTTCCCAGGGTCAACAACGCCAGCGGCAACCAATGTTTCATCATCAGAAATCGTAATCCAGGCGCAGACTGCCGCTGCGCGGCGGCGCTACGGCAGTGCCGGAAAAGAGCCCGGCAAAGTTGATGACGTTGAGCCGGTCCATAAGGTTTTCCGCGGAAATTTGCAGGCGCAGCGCGCGCTTCTCGCGCTTCCAGAGATCCGCGCCGGCGGCGGCGTCCAGGCAGAAGTTGGGCCGCACGCGCCCGGCGCTGAAATTCACGCGATTGATAATTGGCTGCCCGTACTCGGCCAGCAGCGCCGGCAGGCCCGCGCCGCCGTTGACCTCCACCGGCAATCCGCTGCCATAGGTAGCGATGGCCGCCAGCCACAGGCGGGGGTGGACCTGGTAACGCAGGCGGGCGCGCGCGGTGTTGCGCTGATCCTGTGAGATGGGAAAGGCGCTGGTGACGCCCACCGCCCCCAGCGCGTCGCTACCCAGAAAGAAGCCGCCCGAAACCGGCAGACGGGCGATGCCGATCATGTTCGAATAACTCAAAAAGCCGGAGAAGCGGCCCCACAGCGGCGCTTCCAGTTTCACGTCCACGCCGCGAATCCACGCGCTGGCGAAGGAGATGGGGAAGCCGATGCCGGTATTCAGAAACACGTCGTCGTCGGCGTAGTTGAGGAAGGTCCGCCGGTAGAAGCTGGCGTCCAATCGCGCTCTCGCGAACAGCGTTTTGCTGAATCCGGTTTCGAGGAAGTTGCCCGGCGAAGGCCGCGGCGGAATGCGCAACACCAGGGGGTTCAGGCTCTGGACGGCCGGCGAACTGGCCAGCAGCAGGTTCTCCAGGGCGGGGGTGATGAAGACGCGGTCGTAGGAGCAGCGCAGCACCAGGCCGGCGCCGGGCCAATACCAGGCTGCGCCGAGGCGCGGGCTCCAGGCCCGGTCCGCCACCACCAGCGAATAGCGGTCCCAGCGCAGCCCGGCGCTCAGGGTGAAGTTGCCGAAGCGCATGGTGTCCTGCGCGAAGCCGGCCTGCTCGCGATCCAGGCGGTGGTCGAAAAAGTTGAAGGCCGGCGGCGTTCCCGGATCGAAAAACGAAGGGTCGGTGATGCGGTACTGCAAGGCCTCGGTAACCGGCGCATAGTAACCGTCCGCGCCAATCTTGATCTCGTGCCGGCTCTTGTGCGCGGCCAGCGTGGCGTTGCCATAGCCGCGCCGGAAGCCGCGCTGCTGGAAGGCGATGATGGGCGTGGCCAGCGCGTTGGACCGCAGGTTGGCGGAAAGATCCGCCACCGAGGCGCGCACGTTCAACAGCAGCCATGGCGAGAACACGTGGGTCCAGGCGGCTTGGCCCAGGTCCTCGCGGGTGGCGCGATCCTGGCGCTGTCCGGCGGCTTCCTGCAGGTTCTCGTCGGGGACCTCGAAAGCCGACTGTGTGCGGCGCGCGGAAAGGTGCAGCCGGCCGGCGCCGGGGAGGTCCTGATCGTAGGCCGCGCCGGCGCCGTCCAGCGTGCCTTTGTTGGTGTAATCGCCGGACACCGGCGGATCCAGATAACGATCGGTGCGCTGGCCCGAGGCGTTCACGGTGACCCCGCCGCCGTCCCAGCCATACTCGGACGAAAGGAATCCGCCGGCTTCGCCGAAACTGCCGCCGCCGGCCTCGGCCGCGCCGTGCCATCCGTCCTGCCGGTCGCCTCCGGTGGTGACTTCCACCACGCCGCCCAGCTTGCGCCCGTATTCAGCGGGATAATTGCCGGTCAGGATGCGCATGGATTGAACTTCGCCGGTCTCCATTTCCGGCGCGTAGCCCGGCGAGCGGTTCTCTTCCATGGGCACGCCGTCCACCACGAACAGGGTCTGGTCCTCGGAACCGCGCGGATGCGGCACGGCGTTGGCTTCCAGCAGCCAACCCGGCTGCATGTTCACCAGGTCCGCGAGATTGCGGCCGGGAATGGCGGACTGTTGCTCCTGAATCTGGCGCGCGCCCACCGCGTAGGTCACCCCGGTGGTGTACGGATCGATCAGGGTGGCCGCGTCGGTGACCAGCAACTCCGTGGCGGCGGCCTGAACCTTCAACTCCAGGCGCAATTCCACCGGCGCCGCGGAGCGGATCTCGATCAACGCCGCCGAGGGCGCGAAGCCCGCGTGCCCGGCGCTCAGGCGGTAGATGCCGAAAGGAAGATGCTGGAAGAGGAAGCGTCCCTGGGCGCCGGTTTGAAACTCGCGCCGGGTTTGGGAGGACTCGCTGGTCAGCGTGCCGGAGGCCGGCATGGCCAGGCCGGTCGAGTCGCACACCGAGAGCCGCAACTCTCCGGTTTCCACCTGTCCGTAGGCCAGCGCGCACACCAGAAGCAACCCACTGCGCATTCTTGTTCTTTATAGGTTAGCAGAGCGTGGCACGCGCGCCGCGGCCCGGCTACCGCTGGCTCAATCCGCCGTCCACCGCCAGAATCTGGCCGGTAATGAAGTTGCTGGCCGCCAGGAAATAGACGGCCGCGCCGGCGATCTCGTCGGGCGTGCCGCCGCGGCGGGCCGGGGTCGCCTGGATCAGGCTCTGGGCTTCGCCGTCGAGTTCCCCGAAGGGGATGACGCCGGGAGCCACGGAATTCACCGTGATCTCGGGCGCGAAGGCCTTCGCCAGGGCGCGCGTCAGCATGATGACGCCTGCCTTGGATGCGCAATAGTGCGCGTGATCCGCCCAGGGGCGCAGGCCGCCGAGCGAGCTGATGTTCACGATCCGGCCGCCGCCGGTGCGGCGCATCAGGCGCGCGCCCTGCTGGCAGCAGAAGAAGACGGCCTTCAAGTTGACCGAGTGGATGAAGTCCCAGTCGGCTTCGGTGATTTCGAGGGGATCGCGGCGGGTGAAGCGGGCGGCGTTGTTCACCAGGCCGTCGAGGCGGCCCAGGGCGCCCCCGAGCTCCTCGAACATGCGCTCGATTTCCGCCACGCTTTCGAGGTTGGCGCGAAACAGCGGCGCGCCGCCGCATTCGGCCGCGGTCCGGCGCGCTTCGGCTTCCGAATTGCCGTAGTGAATGGCCACGCGCGCGCCCTCGCGCGCCAGGCGCAGGGCGATGCCGCGTCCGATGCGCCGGGCCGCGCCGGTGACCAGGATCACTTGATCGCGCAGGCTAGATGGTGGGTTCGCCATGGACTTCCACATCCTCCGGAAAAAGACCTTCCCTGGCGGGTTCGGGCAGGCGCCCCGTCCAGTGCGCCCAGCCCCAGAAGATGGCCGTGGTGGAGCTGAGCACTCCCGCAACGGCGCCGATGGCGCGCGGGTTGTAATACTGCGAGGCGATCCCGGCCAGCATCATCGAAACCATCATGGTAGACCAGACCATGGACTCCATGGTGGCGAAGACGCGGCCGCGGAATTCGTTGGCCACGTGGCGCAGCAGTTGGGAGTAATTCAGCACCGAGCTGACCGCCACGGCGGCGCGCGAAAGAGCGATACAAAACAGCGCGGCGTGGAAGTTGCGCATCTGGCTGAACAGCACGTAAGCGCCGCCGTGAATCACGTAGCAGACCACCACGGCGCGTTTGTAGCCGTCGAAGCCGAGGCGCTCGCCCAGGCGGTGCCCGATCACGCCGCCGATCAGCAGGCCGATGCCCGCGCAGCCCCAGACAATGCCGATACCGGCCGGTCCGCGATTGAAGACCAGCTCGCCGAAGATGCTGAAGAGGATCTGGGCGGCGCCGCCGCCGGTGGCCCAGCCCACGCCGATGAGGGCGATGCCGAAGATCAGCGGATGGGCGCGCATGTAGCGCAGTCCCTCGGTGTACTCGTGCCAGGGGCGCACCACGTCGGCTTCGGTGAGGGACTCGCGCCGGGGCCGGAAGCCGTCGCCGGGCAAAAACAGCCGCGAGATGCACACCGCGGAAATCAGGAAGGACAGGGCATTGCCCACGAATGCCCAGTGGTAGCCGAACTGCGCCACGCTGGCGCCGGCCAGGAAGGTGCCGATGGTCAGCGTGGTCCAGCCGGTGGTTTGCGTGAGCGAATTGGCGGTGTGCAGCTCGTCGCGGGTGGCGATGCTGGGCAGGATCGCCGAGCGGCCGCTGGTGAAGAACGGCGAGGCGAACATCAGCAGGGCGCTGAAGGCATACAGCATCCACACATCGTGGCGGCGGATGGTGAGGATAAAGCCCAGCGCCAGGATGGCGCGAATGATGTCGCTGGCGATCATGACGCGCTTGCGGTTCAGGCGGTCGAGCGCCACGCCGGCGATGGGTCCGGCCAGCACCGCGGGGATGGCGCGCGCCAGCATGACGCCGCTCACCACCAGGCCGGAACGGGTGTTGGCCAGCGCCAGGCTGAAGACCGCGATGTTGTTGAAGTGGTCGCCGATTTCGCTGACCACCTGGCCGATCCAGGTGTAGCGGTAGTTGCGGTTGCCGCGCAGCAATTGCACGAAGGAGGCCATCAGCCGCGCTCCGCCAGGTACACGCCGGACAGGATCACCAGGCCGCCCGCGAGCACCGGCGCGCCGGGACGCTCGCCCAGGAACGCCGCGCCCATACCCAGGGCGAAGACCGGCTGCAGGTAGGAGAACGCCGCAACGCGCGAGGCCGCCATGCGCGCGAGGGCGTGAAAGTAGATCAGGTAAGCGACCACCGACGGAAACAGCGCCATGTAGACGGCCGCCAGCCAGGCGCCCGCGCCGATGTGCGCCAGCGAGTGGCGTCCGGCCTCCCATAGCGTGACCGGCAGCAGCGCCAGGCCGCCCGCCACGTAGGCGACCGTGTTCACGGTGACCGAACTGTATTGCGCGCTCACTTCCTTGCCGAACACGGTGAAGAGCGCGAAGGACAGGGCGGCGAGGAGGACGAAGAAATCGCCCAGCCAGGCGGCGTGCGCGTGCGCGGCCGGCTCCCAGGCCTTGAGCACGGCCACCCCGGCCAGGGCGACGAGCATGCCTGCGGCTTTGCGCGCGGTCATTTGCTCCAGGCCGCGCAGGCAGGCCAGGATCAGCACCAGCAGCGGCGTCAGCCCGATGATCAGGGCCGCGTGCGCCACGCTGGTCAGGCTGAGGCCGGCGATGAAGAAGAACTGGTTCAGGGTGACGCCCAGCAGGCCGAGCGCCAGGAGCCGCGGGAAGCCCTCGCGGCGAGGCAGCGGTTCCGCCGGCCGCAGCGCGAAGACCGGCAGCATCAGGACTCCCGCGAAGCCGATGCGCAATCCGGCCAGCAGCAGCGCCGGCATCTCCCGCAGCGCGATCTTGCCCGCGACGTAGTTGCCCGACCAGAACGCCACCATCAGCAGGATGAGGGCGTAAAGCAGCGCGGTTCCGTTCAACCGGCGGACTCCTCCCGGACCGTGATCGACCGGATGAAATCGAGGTCGAGGGCGTAGCCGAAGCCGGGTTCGCCGGATACGCGTATCGTGCCCTGGGGCGTGGTCTCCACCGGCGGCGCGATGATATCGCGGGCCCAGTAGCGCCGGCTGGCCGAAACATCGCCCGGCAGCACGAAATTGGGGAGCGTGGACAGCGCGATGTTGTGCGCGCGTCCCACGCCGGATTCGAGCATGCCGCCGCACCACACGGGCACGCCCGCGGCCTGCGCCACATCGTGCACGCGCCGGGCCTCGCCAAAGCCGCCCACCCGTCCCAGCTTGATATTAATGATGCCGCAGGCGCGCAGGCGGATGGCCTGTTCGGCATGATGCGCGGAGCGGATGCATTCGTCCAGGCAGATGGGCGTATCCAGCCGGGCCTGCAGCGCCGCGTGGTCGATGATGTCGTCGTGCGCCAGCGGCTGTTCGATCATCATCAGGTAGAACTCGTCGAGCTGCTTGAGGTGGTCCGCGTCCCGCAGGGTGTAGGCGGAGTTGGCGTCGGCCATCAGCTTGATGGCGGGAAAGCGGGCGCGCACCTGGCGGATCACATCCACATCCCAGCCCGGCTTGATCTTCATCTTGATGCGCTGATAGCCGGCGGCCAGTTCGCGTTCGATGGTTTCCAGAAGCTGCTCGACGGAGTCCTGGATGCCGATGGAAACGCCGCAGGGAATCTCGCGGCGCGCGCCGCCGCCGATGGCCTGCCAGAGGGGCTGGCCCGCGAGCCGCGCGGCCAGGTCCCACACGGCCGCTTCCAGACCGCCCAGAGCCATGCGGTGGCCGCGTATGTGGGCGGTCAGCGGCGCCGTCTCGCGGGCATCCGCAAGTTCGCGGCCCAGCACGCGCGGAATGGCGTAATCGCGCAGGATCAGCCACGCGGAAGCGGTCCACTCTTCGTTGTAAAAGGGATGTTCCCCGGCGGTGGCCTCGCCCCAGCCGGAGACGCCTTCGCCGGCCACTTCCACCAGGATGATGTCGCGTTCGGTAGTGCGCCCGAAGCTGGTCTCGAAGAAGTGCACCAGCGGCATGCGGATTTGCCGCAGGATTACGCGTTCGATGCGCATGGCCATCTCCCCAGCAGGTAGGCGCCGGCATCCGCGGAGCGCTCGAAGCCCACCACGGCGAGGCCGCGGTCGAAAGCCTGCATCAGGCTGGCGCCCAGCGAGCGTTGAATTTCACGCGCGCGGCGCGGTTCCGCGCGGCGGATCGCGTCGATATCGGCGGGCACCGCGATGCGTTCTTCGATCTGGCGCGCGGGCGGTCGCCCGTCCAGGACCGCCGCGGCATGCGGGCCGGCCAGCCACCACTCGGCCACGCAGCGGTCCGTCGGCAGGCCGCCGTGCAGCGGGCTGCTGGTGGCGCCGTACTGGTTCTCCACGTAGCGCCGCACGATGGCGCCCAGGCGCTCCATGTTGAAGAAGGCGTTCTTCAGCTCCAGCGGATCGAAGGTCCACTCCACCAGATCGATGCCGCGCGCCAGGGCGTCCTCGCGCTGGCGCAGCTTCAACATGCGGCCGACGCCCCGGTTGCGGTATTCCGGCAGCACGCCCAGCATGTGGCTGTGCAGGTACGATCCGCCGCCGGGCTTCAATCCCGGGATGGCCAGCAGGAAGCCGGCCATCGCGCCGCCGTCAAAAGCGCCGAAAGCCTGGCCGCCGACCTTGATGGCCACCACGAAGAGGCGCGCCGGCAGCAGTTCGATATCGTCGAATCCCCAGACGGTCTTCTGCAGCCGGACGGCTTCGGCGAACTGGCGGCTCTCCGTGAGGGCGCGCAGCTCGATCATCGCTTGGACTCCTCCCAGAGCGCGTCCATCTCCGCCAGGGTGGCTTCGGCGGGGGATTTCCCCTGCCCGGCGAGGCGGCGTTCGATATAGCCGAAGCGCTCGCGGAACTTGGCGTTGGTCCTGCGCAGGGCCTGTTCGGGATCCACCTTGACGAAGCGCGCCAGGTTCACCAGCACGAAGAGCAGATCGCCGAGCTCGTCTTCGATCTCCGCCGGAGACGCGCCGCTGCGCGCGGCGTCGAATTCGGCCAGCTCCTCGTGCAGCTTGTCGAGCACCTGGCCGGCGTTCTCCCAATCGAAGCCCACGCGCGCGGCGCGGGTGGTGAGCTGCTGCGCCTCCACCAGCGCGGGCAGCGCGCGCGGCACCGCGTCCAGCAGGCCGCCGTCCCGTTCGCCCTTCCCCTTCTTCTCCTCCGCCTTGACCTTGCCCCAGATGCGCAGGACGTCGCCGGCGGTGGCGGCGGTCTGCTCGCCGAAGACGTGGGGATGGCGGCGGACCAGTTTTTGATTGATGGCCTCGAGCGCGTCTTCGATGGAAAAGAGGTCCCGCTCGGCGGCCATCTGGGAGAAGAAGACGGCTTGCAGCAGCAGGTCGCCAAGCTCGCCGGCAAGTTCCGGCCAGTCGCGCGCGTCGATGGCTTCCAGCACTTCGTACGTTTCTTCCAGGAGGAAGGGTTTGATGGTGTCGAAGGTTTGCTCGCGGTCCCAGGGACAGCCGCCGGGACCGCGCAACCGCGCCATGATCCCGACCAGTTCTTGGAATTTTTCGCCTGCCGTGGGGTACAAGTTACAATTTAACACGCGAGGGGCGCGCGCCAGCCGGCCTTCATTCCTTCGGCCCGATCCCCAGCGTCTTCATCTTGCGGTACAGGTTGCTGCGCTCCAACCCCAGCAGCTCCGCGGTGCGGGTGACGTTGCCGTTGGTCTCCTCCAGCTTCTTCACGATATACTCGCGCTCGACGGCTTCGCGCACTTCGGCCAGGCTGCCGAAGCGGTCGATGGGGCGCTCGGCCGGGCGCCGCGTCACGTTCAGCGGGATGTGCCGCGCGTCCACGCGCACCTGCGGGTTCAGGATCACGATGCGCTCGATCAGGTTGCGCAGCTCGCGCACGTTGCCCGGCCAGTGGTGCTCCTGCAGCAGGCGGCCGGCCTCCGCGGTCAATTCCTTGGGCTTGCGGCCGTAGGCGGTGGTGAACTCGCGCAGGAAATAGTCGGCCAGCAGCGGGATGTCTTCGCGGCGGTCGCGCAGCGGCGGCACGTGAAAGGGGATCACGTTCAGGCGGTAGAAAAGGTCTTCGCGGAAATTGCCGCGTTCGATCTCCTCCTCCAGGTTCTTGTTGGTGGCGGCCACCACGCGCACGTCCACCTGCACCGAGGCGCCCGCGCCCACCGGCTCGAAGCGCTGCTCCTCCAGCGCGCGCAGCACCTTGGCCTGGGTGCGCAGGCTCATGTCGCCGACCTCGTCCAGGAAAATGGTCCCGCCGTCGGCCTTCTGAAACTTGCCGGTCTTGGTTTCGTGCGCGCTGGTGAAGCTGCCCTTGACGTGCCCGAACAGCTCGCTCTCGATCAACTCTTCGGGGATGGCGGCGCAGTTGACTTCCACGAACGGCTCCGGCGCGCGCGGGCTCATGGCGTGCAGGGCGTGCGCCACCAGTTCCTTGCCGGTGCCGCTTTCGCCGTAGATCAGCACGCGGCCGTTGGTGCCGGCCATCAGCCCCAATTCGTGACGCAGGGCCTTCATGGGCACGCTCTCGCCGATGATGCGATAGCGCGATTCCACGCCCTCCTTCAGGCGGCTGTTCTCGATCAGCAGGCGGCGGTGCTCCAGGGCGTTCTTGGCCACCACCGAGATTTTCTGGATGGTGAGCGGCTTCTCCAGAAAATCGAAGGCGCCCAGCTTGGTGGCCTTCACCGCGGCTTCGATGTTCCCGTGGCCGGAGATCATCACCACCACGGGCCGCTCGGGGAGCGGAATCTCCTGAATGCGGGCCAGGGCTTCCATGCCGTCCATGCCGGGCAGCCACACGTCCAACAGCACCAGGTCGCAGGAGGTTCGCCCCGCGCGCAACTCCTCCAGGCAGGCTTCGCCGCTGGCCACCGCGCCCGCGGCGTAGCCCTCGTCCTCCAGCACGCCGCTCAAGGAGCGCCGGATATCCGGCTCATCGTCCACGATCAGGATGCGGGCGGATTTCACGCGCGGACCGCTTCCGGCTTCAGCGCGGGCTCCCCGCTTTCGGGGTCCAGCAGCGCCGGGATCTCCACGGTGAAGCGCGCGCCGGCGGGCTGGTTGTCTTCCACGCGGATGTGCGCGCCGTGGTCGGCCAGAATGTGATTCACAATGGCCAGGCCCAGACCGGTGCCGCGGCCCTTGGTGGAGAAGTAGGGCAGGAACAGCTTCTCCTTTTCCTCGGCGGAGACGCCGCAGCCGGTATCGGCGATCACCAGCTCGACGGACTCGGCGGCGCCCGCCTGGGTGGCGATGAGCAGGCGCTTCACCAGCGCATCCTGCATGGCCTCGGCGGCGTTGTCCACCAGGTTCACCACCACGCGCTGGAACTGGTCGCGGTCGATACTGACCGGCGGCAGGTCCGCGGCGAGCTGCACGCGAATGTCGATGCCCTCCAGGCGGCCGTGGAACACGGCCAGGGCGCGCTCCACGACTTCGTTCAAATCGGCGCGCACCGGCTGCGCGGCGGGGAAGCGCGCGAACTGCGAAAATTCGTCTACCAGCGTCTTAACGGATTCGACCGAGCGGGAAATCGTGGCGGCGCACTCGTGCAGGATGCGGCTGTTTTCGGGCGGAATCTGCAAACGCTCCAACTGGCGGCCCAGGCGTTCGGCCGAAAGCGCCATGGGAGTGAGCGGATTCTTGATTTCGTGGGCCACGCGGCGCGCCACTTCGTGCCAGGCGGCGGCTTTCTGCGCGCGCAGCAATTCGCTGGTGTCCTCCAGCACCACCACGAAGCCGGAGGTCAATTTCTCCTCCAGCGCCGAGACGGTGACGGCCAGGTGCAGGGTGCGCCCTTCAGTCTGCAGTTCCAGTTGGCGGGAGGCCAGGCCGGTGCGGCGCGCGCGCTTCATGAGGTACTTGATCTCGGCCGTGTCTTCGCGCGAGAACAAGTCTTCCAGGCGCGTGGCGCCGGCCACCTGGGCGGCGGGAAACATGCCCCCCAGCGCGCGGTTGACGCGCCGGATGTAGCCGTCCGCGCCGATCGAAATGACGCCCGTGGGGATGCTTTCCAGGATGGCCTCGGTGAACCGGCGGCGGGCATCCAGTTCGCGGCTGTTGGCTTCCAGTTCCTGGGTCATCTCGTTGAACCCGCGCACCAGGCTGGCCAGTTCGTCGATGGCGCGCACCTGCACGCGGTGTTTCAGGTTGCCCTTGCTCACCTCGCCGGCGGCGCGCAGCAGGGCCGCGATGGGCGTGCTGATCTGCTTGGAGAGAAACAGCGCGATCCAGGTGGCCACGAACAGCACGAACAGCGTGATCATGGCCATGAACAGCAGGTAGAACGTGCGCACGTTGCGGCGCGAGCCGGCCAGCTCCTTGAAGGCGCGATCCGATTTGTCGATCTGCCGCTGCTTTTCGGCAAAATTGATGGGCACGCGGGAGGCCAGCTCGATGGAGCCCTTCACGGCGCCGTCCACCTCGATGGCGCGGCGCGCGATGATGGTCTGGCCGCCCGGCGAGGGAAGGATGGGGTAGCCGCCGACCGCATCGAGCGGCGCGGCGCCCCGGATCGCAAGGATGGCCGCCGCCGCCAGATCCTGCTCCCGCGCGAAGCGCTCCAGAAATCCGGGCGTGCGGATGCCGTGTTCCAGCAGCAGAATGGTTTCCGGCTGCGCCGCCAGCAGGGCCGCCTGCAGATCGGCTTCGTCGCGCAGTTCGTTGCGCAGCGCTTCGGAGATCTGCGCAAAGGTCTGGTGCGAAGCCTCCGCCGGCTGGCTGAACCACTTGTCCAGGTTGCGGTTGAGCACCTCGTAGCTGAACAGCACCAGGAACAGGGCCGGGGTAATGCTGAGGGCCAGCGCGCCCAGCACCAGCTTGGTCTGGATGCGCGACCCTTCGCGGCCGCTGCGCCGGTCGATGTACAGCTTCACGATGGTGCGCGCGAGCATGAAGCCCAGCGTCACCATCAGCACGAAAATCAGGCTCGAGATGGCCCAGAAGATGAAGGTCTGTTGCGGATCGGAGGGCCCGTACTTGCCGAAATTGAACGAACCTTGCCAGACCACCAGGGCCACCGAAATGGCCAGCAGGACGATACCGCCGCCGTAGAGGAACCGCTTCCGCACCTTTTCAAATTATACCGGTATCCTGGAGATGACCCGATGTTTTCGATCCGTCACCGCCGCGATCGGCGCGCGCCGGGAGTGGCGGCCCTGGCGGCGCTCCTGTCGGTCCACGCATGGGCCGCCGACGCCACGCCGCCCGGCATCCCCAATTTCCATCGTGTGAACGAAAACCTGAGCCGCGGCGGACAGCCCACCCGGCAGGCCTGGAGCGCCCTGGCCGCGCTGGGGGTCAAGACCGTGATCGACCTGCGGCAGGAGGGCGAGCACTCGACCCGCGCGGAAGAGAGCGCGGTGCGGGCGGCCGGCATGCGCTACATCAACGTGCCGCTCGGCCGCCTCGGAGCGCCGCCCGCGAAGAAGGTCGCCCAGATTCTCGCCCTGCTGGACGCGGCCCCGCCGGAGCACATCTTCGTGCATTGCCTGCGCGGCTCGGACCGCACCGGGACGGTGATCGCCTGTTACCGCATCGCCCACGACCACTGGGAGAACCGCTGGGCTCTCGAAGAGGCCAAGGCGTTCGGCATGAGCTGGCTCGAGTTCGCCATGCGGCGCTTTGTGCTGAATTTCCGGGCCCCGCCCTAAAGCACGTATTCCGGCCGGGTGAACAGCAGGTGGTCGAAGTAGTAATGCATCAGCAGCGTGCTCAGGATCACCACGAAGTAGCTCTGGTCCGCCGAAAGGTGCGTGAGGGCCCGCACCATGAAGGTGATCACCACGGTCACGCCCGTGGCGCCCAGGAAGCACAGATAGTAAGGGATCATGCTCTTGTTCGCGGCCAGGGACCGCACCAGGGGATTGTCGATCTCGCCGCGCTGGTACCGCAGCCGGTTGATCAGCCACATCAGGAACAGGTACTGGAAGGAATGCCAGGTGTTGTAGCCCTGAAACAGGATATCCAGGTTGGAGCCCATGGGCAGCAGGAACGAGACCACGCTGGTGATGGCGATCAGCAGGGTCTTGGGACGGTTCAGCGCGCCCTGGCGGTATTCCCTCGCGGTCTTGATCAGCCACGCCGCCATCAAAGCGCCGAAGAGCACTCCGGCGATCTCCGGCAGGTGCAGCGCGCGCAGCCAGTCCGGATAGGGGAGCAGCACGCCGCCCACGTGAAACTTGCGCTGCGACAGCTTGTACATGCCGATGGGATAGAGGCCCGTCAGGATGACGCCGTAATCGAGCGCGCGGGACCACAGCGGATCGCGGCCGCGGCCTTTGGCGCGGTAGCAGTCGCTGAGGAAGATGATCTGATGCAGTACGTGCAGCGAGGCCCAGGAAAAAAAGAACGTGATGAGCATGGTATAGTGGTAAACGCCCAGGTACACCACACCCACCGGGATGAGCAGCGACAGCCAAGTGTAGACCGGATGGCCGCGGCGGAAGGAGCGGTCCAGGAAGGTCACCGTGAAGGTGGAAAACAGGTGCGGTCCGCCCACCAGCCCCGCCACCAAAATGTTGATGATATCGATGGCCTGGCGCTCGCCGATCCAGCCGCTTTTTTGCGCCGCGTACGCCAGCAGGAAGGGCATCGGCACCAGCAGCGCGCTCAGAATGATGCGCGAGAGATCCCAGGACCTCTTGTAGATCCAGCCCGGTTCCCTGTCCGCGAGGAAGGAGGCGTCTGCCAGGAAGGGAGCGTTTGCGGTGGCGGCCATTGAGAAATGATACGCCATCGGCCCGCCGGTTTCCAAACGGACGCGCGACCGCGGCTATAATAGCGTCTAGCCGCAGGATTTATGCGAACGCGCACCGCACGGCAGGTACTTTTCCGCATGTCGATTGTCGGCGCCGGCATCACCGCGCCGGCGTTGTTGTACCACGGCGCCGTCCACGCCAACAGCACCACGGCCGCGCTCACCTTCCTGCTGATCGTGCTGACGGCCGCCACCCTCTGGGGCCTGCCGGAAGCCATGGTGGCCGCCGCCTGGAGCATGCTGTGCCTGGATTACTTCTTTCTGCCGCCGGTGCCCGCGCTGGGCATCGACGATCCGCAGAACTGGGTGGCATGGGGCGCTTTCCTGATTACCGCGCTGGTGGTCAGCGACTTGTCCCGGCGGCTCAAGAAGCGGGCGTCCGAGGCCATCCACCGGCAGCGCGAAATCGAGCGCATGTACGCTTTGAGCTGCAGCCTGATGCCGGGCGGCACGGCGGAAGCCATGGCCCAGCGCATTCCCGAGCGGGTGGCGGAGATTTTCGGTTGTCCCGGCGTGGCGTTTTTCGATCGCGTCTCCGGCGAGATCCACCGCGCGGGCGCCGCCTCGGGCATTCCGGATGCCTTTCTCAGGAGAACGGCGGGAGCGGGGGATGCGACGTGCGCGGACACGCCCGAGGGCGCGCTGGTTCCGGTCAGCCTGGGCGCCCGCACCATCGGCAGCCTGGGATTCGGAGGCGACTGCATGTCGCCGCCCGCCATGCAGTCCGTCGCCAATCTGGCCGGCATGGCCATGGATCGCGCGCGCAAACAGGAGGAGGCCGGGCAGGCCGCCGTGGCGCGCCGCCACCAGGAGCTGAAATCCATGCTGCTGGACGCCCTGGCCCACGAGTTTCAAACGCCGCTCACTTCCATCCGCGCCGGCATCTCCGCCATGCAGGCGGAATCTCCGGGCCGCGATCAGCAGGAATGGCTCGACATCATGGATGAAGAGAGCGGCCGCCTCAGCGCCATGATGGCCGAGGCCATCCAAATGGCGCGCATCGAGGCGGGACACGTGGATCTCGATAAACAGACGCACACCGTGGCGGACCTGGTCTACTCGGCGCTCGAGCGCCAAATGGCCGCCGGGGCGCAGGTGGAGATCGACTTGCCGCGCAGCTTGCCCACCGTTTCCGCGGACGCCGGGCTGATCCGGCTGGTGCTCCGGCAACTGGCCGGCAATGCCTTGAAATACACGCAGGCGGGCGATCCCATCACGGTGCGCGCCATGGCGGAGGATGCCGGCGTGGTGATCAGCGTCACGGATCACGGACCGGGCATCGCGCCCGAGGAACAGCAGCGCATCTTCGAGAAGTACTACCGCGGCAAGCAGGGCAGGGGCCATCTCACCGGAATGGGCATGGGGCTGCCTATCGCACGGCAGGTGGTGGAAGCGCATGGCGGCCGCGTGTGGGTCGAGAGCCGGCCCGGCGAAGGCTCCACGTTTTCGTTTACCCTGCCTTTAGCCCACGAGGAGGCCAGCGTATGAGCGGCGCCAAGATCCTGGTGGTGGACGACGATCTGCAGATCCGCCGCGTGATGCGCAAGATGCTGACGCCGCAAGGCTACGCCGTCAACGAGGCCCGCAGCGGCGAAGAAGCCCTGGAGATGCTGCACCGCGGCCGCTACGACCTGGTCCTGCTGGATCTGGCCATGCCCGGCATGGGCGGACTGGAGGCCTGCCGCGCGATTCGCGCCGGCTGGGATCTCTCCATCATCATCCTGTCGGTCCGCGACATGGAAAAGGACAAGATCGGCGCCCTGGACGCCGGCGCGGACGATTACGTCACCAAGCCGTTCAGCATGCAGGAACTGCTGGCGCGCATCCGCGCGGGGCTGCGCCGCTCGCCGCTGGCGCCCGAAGCCGCGCCGCAGGTGCTCGAAGCCGGCGAGCTGGAGATCAACTTCGCCGCGCGCCGCGTCATCGCCGGGGGCCGGGAGGTTCGTCTCACGCGCAAGGAGTTCGACCTGCTGCAGTACATGGCCGCCACGCCCAACACGCCCATTCCGCACCGGCGCTTGCTGCAGGCGGTGTGGGGGCCCGATTACGGCAACGAAGTGGTCTATTTGCGGGTCTTCATCAACCAGCTTCGCAAGAAGATCGAGCCGGAGCCCGCCAAGCCGCGTTACATCCTGACAGACCCTTGCGTGGGCTATCAATTCCGCCTGCCCGCGCCGGAAAAGAGCCCCGAATGAACACCGCTCAAGACCACTCGGCCGCGCCCTCGCCGGAACTGATCTTCGAAACGCTGACCGCGTATCAACGCTCGGCGGCGTTGCGCGCCGCCATCGAACTGGACCTCTTTCGCGCCGTGGGAGAGGGGCCGGGCGACGTGGCCTCGCTGGCGCGGCAATGCGGCGCGTCCGAGCGCGGTATGCGCATCCTCTGCGACTACCTGACCATCCTGGGGTTCCTGGCCAAGCAGGATGGGCATTATGGCTACACGCCCTCCAGCGCGGTGTTTCTGGATCCGCGCTCGCCGGCCTGCATCGGTTCCATCTCCGGCTTCCTCGGCCACCCGGCCATGGCCGAGCCGTTCAACCGCCTGGCCGATATCGTCCGGAGCGGCTCCACCGCGCTGCAAGGCGACGGCAGCGTGGAACCGGAAAATCCCATCTGGGTAAAGTTCGCGCACAGCATGGCGCCCATGATGGGACTCATGGCCGGACCGCTGGGCGTGATGGTGCTGGACGGCCTGGGCGGGCCGCTGCGCGTGCTGGATATCGCCGCGGGCCATGGCCTGTTCGGGATCGAGGTGGCCAAGCTGAATCCGCAAGCGCGCATCACGGCGGTGGATTGGGCGGCCGTGCTGGAGGTGGCGCGCGCCAACGCGCGCAAAGCGGGCGTGGAGCAGCGCTACCACCTGTTGCCGGGCAGCGCCTTCGAGGTGCAGTTCGGCGGCCCCTACGATATCGTCCTCCTGACCAATTTCCTGCATCACTTCGACCCGCCCACCTGCGTCGAACTGCTGCGGAAAGTGCGCGCGGCGCTCAAGCCCGGCGGACGCGTGGCGGCGCTCGAATTCGTGCCGGACGAGGACCGCGTCTCGCCGCCCATGGCCGCGGGCTTCAGCCTGGTGATGCTGGCCAGCACGCGCGGCGGGGACGCCTACACTTTCCGCGAACTGGAGAAGATGTACCGGGAAGCCGGCCTGGGCGACGTGCGCGCCCATCCGCTCCCGCGCAGCCCGCATACGGTGGTGATGGGGCGCGGGTGACGCCGCCGGCTACTCGTAGCGCAGCACCTCCGCGGGCGCGATGCGGGTGGCGTTGCGCGCGGGATAGATGGTCGCCAGGAAGCTCACCAGAATGGCGGCCGCCGCGATCCACACCCCATCTACCCAGCGCGGCTCGAAGGGCACGAAGCTGAGCGCGTAAATGGACTCGTCCAGGCGAATCCAGCGGTAGCGGTTGGCGAAGTAGCAAAGCGTGTAACCGATGGCCAGGCCGGCGGCGGTTCCCACGATGCCGATCAGCACGCCCTGCAGCATGAAGATGCGGCGGATCTGCGGGCGCCGCGCTCCCATGGACATCAGCACGGCGATGTCGCGATACTTCTCCATCACCATCATGACCAGCGTGATGAGTATGTTCAGCGCGGCCACCAGCTCGATCAACCCGATGGTGACCACGGTGACGGCCTTCTCCATCTTGAGCGCGTTGAGCAGTTGCCGGTTGCGCTCCATCCAGGTGGTGGCGGCGTACTTCGGTCCGGCCATCTTCTCGAGAATGGCGGCCACCTCCGGCGCGCGGTTCAGGTCGTCCAGCTTCACCTCGATCTGGTTGACCACGTCCTGCAGAGAGAGGGCCTGCTGCGCGGCGGCGAGCGAGGTGTAGGCCCAGGTATCGTCGATGTCGAAGAACCCGGATTCGAAGATGCCGGCCACGCGGAAGCGGCGGATACTGGGGCGCGGGCCGAAGGGGGTGAGCTCGCCCTGCGGGCTGACCACGCTGACGACGCTGTTGAGAACCATGCCGATATCCTCGGCGAGGCGCGCGCCCAGGATGATGCCGGGCAGGCCGCCGGAATCCGCCGCGCGCAAACGGTCCACCGAGCCGGATTTCAGGTGGCGCAGGGTGTCGCTGATGCGCATCTCCGCGCCGATGTCCACGCCCTTGACGATGCCGCCCTTGGACATCATCGGGCCGGAAAAGAAGATGGGCGTGTAGAGCGCGGGGCCCACCGCCACCACGTGCGGAACCTGGCGTATGCGCGCGGCCAGGGCTTCCCAGTTCTCGATGCCGTTGCGCGGCTCCTTCTCCTGCACGTTGACGTGGGCCATGGCGCCCAGCAGGTTGTTCTGCAGGGTATCGCGGAAGCCGGTGTTGATGGCCAGCGCCACCACCAGGGCCATGACCCCGGCGGCCACGCCCAGCACGGAGATGGCGGTGATGACGGAGATCACCGCCTCCTTGCGGCGGGCCTTCAGGTAACGCCGCGCGACAAACAGTTCGAAGCCGGAGGACATCAGCATCCGTCCAGTTCCCGCAGGCGCGCGGCCAGGCCGATGGGACCTTCGGGCCGCAGCAGCGGAAACAGGATCACGTCGCGGATGGAGCGCGAGCCGGTCAGGATCATGGTCAGGCGGTCGATGCCGATGCCTTCCCCGCCGGCCGGCGGCATGCCGTAGCTGAGCGCGCGCACGTAGTCTTCGTCCATCTGGTGGGCCTCTTCGTCGCCGCGCTCGCGCATGGCGAGCTGCATGTCGAAGCGGCGGCGCTGTTCCTGCGGATCGTTCAACTCGGTGTAGCCGTTGGCCACCTCCATGCCGGCGACGTAGATCTCGAAACGCTCCACGAAGGCCGGATCGTCCGGCTTCTTTTTCGAGAGCGGCGAGGTCTCCACGGGGTAATCGTAGATGATGGTGGGCTGGATAAGCTGCTCCTCCACCACGCGCTCGAAGATGCCGGCCAGCGCTTCTCCCGGCGTGGTCTTCCCGGAATTGCCCAGCAGCCACTCGGGATCGCGGACCTGTTCGGGGGTGGGCCGTCCCTCGCCGCGCCAGTATTCCACGATGGCGTCGCGCATGCTGAAGCGCGCCATGCGGCCGAAGTCCAGTTTGTGCCCCAGGTATTCGACCTCGACGCCGCCGGTGGCGTCGCGCGCCGCCTGTTCGAACAATTCCGCCGAGAGGTCGATCATGCCGCGGTAATCCGTGTACGCCTGGTAAAACTCCAGCATGGTGAACTCGGGGTTGTGGTGCGTGGAGAGGCCTTCGTTGCGGAAGTTGCGGTTGATCTCGTAGACGCGCTCGAGACCGCCCACCAGCAGACGCTTCAGATACAGCTCCGGGGCGATGCGCAGGTATAGATCGATATCCAGGGCGTTGTGGTGGGTGACAAAGGGCCGCGCCGCCGCGCCGCCGTACAGCGGCTGCATCATGGGCGTTTCCACTTCGACGAATCCGTGGGCTTCCAGCCGGCGGCGCAGGGAAGACACGATGCGGGCGCGGGTGAGAAACACCTTGGAGACTTCCGGGTTGGCGATCATGTCGAGATAGCGCTGGCGGTAGCGCGTTTCCACGTCTTCCAGGCCGTGCCATTTTTCGGGCATCGAGAGGAGCGTCTTGGCCAGGTATTCCAGGTGTTCCACGTGGACGCTCAGCTCGCCGGTGCGGGTGCGGAACAGGTAGCCTTCCACGCCGATGATGTCGCCCACATCGATCATCTGGTAGGCGGCGAAATCGCGCTCGGGCAGCGCGTCCTTCTTGATGTAGACCTGGAGCCGCTCGCCCGCCTGCGCCAGGTGCGCGAAGCCGGCCTTGCCCATGCGGCGCAAGGTCTGCACGCGCCCGGCGATGCGCACCCGCACCGGCTCGGCGAGTTCCTCCGCGCTCTTGGCCGCGTATTCGGCCAGGATGGCGGGAATGGCGTGGCTGAACTCGAAGCGCTGGCCGTAGGGCCGGAACCCCAGCGCTTCGATCTCCCGCGTGCGTTCCAGGCGCTGCTTCAGTAACTCATCTTCCAGGGACAAATCGTTCTCCTAGGGGAATTTGGATATTATAGGCGTTGATTCGATCAATCTCCATTATCATTCCAGCCTACAACGAAGAAAGGCGCCTGCCGGCCACGCTGCGCCAGGTGGCCGGCTATCTGCGGCGCGGCGATTGGGCCTTCGCGGAGATCGTGGTGGTGGACGATGGTTCGGCCGACGGCACGGCGAGGGCGGCCGAACAAATCCGGGCCGGATTTCCGGACTTGCGGGTGCTGCGCAACCCCGGCAACCGCGGCAAAGGTTACGCGGTCCGGCGCGGGATACTGGAGTGCGCGGGCGATTGGGCGCTGTTCACCGACGCGGATCTTTCCGCGCCCATCGGGGAGCTGGACAAGCTGTGGCGGGCGGCCGAACAGGCCGGCGCCCAGGTGGCGGTGGGTTCGCGCGCGCTGGACCGCGGCCTGATCGGCGTGCACCAGTCGTGGTTCCGCGAGAACGCCGGGCGCTTCTTCAACCTGGTGATGCGGCTGATTACGGGCCTGCCGTTCCACGACACGCAGTGCGGCTTCAAGCTGTTCGAGGCCCGCGCCGCGCGCGAGATCTTCCGCCGCCAGTCGCTCGATGGCTTCGGCTTCGACGTGGAAGCGCTGTTCATCGCCCGGCGGCTGGGCTATCGCGCGATCGAGGTGCCGGTGCGATGGAACGACGTGGCGGGCACCACGGTGAGCGCACTGCGGGGCGTGGCCGCGTTCCTGGATCCATTCATAGTGCGCTGGAACCAGCTCCGCGGCCGCTACCGCTAAGCCTATGGGCCGGACCGGCGGCGCAGATTGGCGGGCGCCCGCACGCGATCGAGGGGCTGCACCTGGAAGGTCCAGCTCACCGGGACGGTTTGCGGCGCGTAGCATTTCCTGTCGTCGCAGGCCTGGTAGCGAAAGGCGCCTTCCACCACCAGCTCGCCGGGGAAGGCCCCTTGCGCGACGATCAGGTCGCGGGTCAGGTGCGCGCGATCTTTGTACACCGGCACGGTCTCGTGGATCACGGGCAGGTTCAACATTTGTGAGGCCGGGTAGGCGGCCGGCAGCGCCAGCCAGGATTGCGACTCCTCCATTTTCCAGTCGGCCGGGATGTAGCCGCCAACGACCCCGGGAGCGTACACGTGCATGGCCGGCTTCAGCTCCAGATCCAGCATGAGCGTGACGCGGCTGCCGGGCCAGACGGTGGCGTCGCTGGCCGCCGTAATCAGCTTCAGGTGGCGGGTCTTGATTTCCGTTTTCCCGCCTCCGGCGGCTCCGAAATCGCGCACCAGGATGCTGGAGGCGCTGTAGCGCTCGATGTCATCGGCCTCGAAGAACTTGTCGCGCACCACGCCGCGCTCGTCGATCACGTAGGTGCCGGGGAAGGGAACGCCGTAAGGAATCTGGCCCGGACGATAGTTCTGATTGAGGATGCCGAAGGCGCGGATCACCCTGGAGTCGGGGTCGGAGAGCAGGGGGTAAGTGATGCCCTGGCGCGCGGCGAAGTTCTTCAACAGCTCGGCCCTGTCGTAGCTGAGCGCGGCCAGGCCGATGCCCTGGTTCCGGTAGGCCTGCTTCTGTTGTTCCAACTCGACCAGTTGGGCCTTGCAGAAAGGTCACCAGTCGGCCGAACGGACGAAGAACAGCGCCAGTCCGTGCGGGCCGCGCAGGCTCTCGAAGGTCTGGCGGCGGCCGTCCTGGTCGATGGCCTCGAATTCGGGAATGTGCTCGCCGGCGGCGGGGCCGGTGCGCATGTTCTGGTCGGTGGGTGGGACGGGGCGGAGGCGCGGCCGGTCGCCGGCCCCGAAGAGCGGCAGGATCGCCGCGATCGCCACGAAAGCGGAGCGGACCATCTGCTTTCAGTCTAGCAGTTGGGCCAGGTCCGCCAGGCTCAACCGGCCCGTGTAGACCGCCATGCCCACCGCCGCGTGCACGTGCATGGCGCGCAGCGCGCGCACGTCGTCGAGCGTGGTGATGCCGCCGGCGGCGGTGATTTCGAGCGCCGTGGCGGCGCGCAGGCGCCGGAACCAATTCAGATCGGTGCCCTGCAGCATGCCTTCCTTATCTACGTAGGTGCACAGGAAGCCAGCGCAGTAAGGCTCCAGCGCCGCCAGCACCTGTTCGGCGCCGAAGCGGGTGGCTTCGCGCCAGCCCTTCACCACGATGCGGCCGCGCCTGGAATCGAGGGCCACCACCACACGCTCCCGGCCGATGGCCGCCGCCAGGTCCGAGAGGAAGGCGGCGTCCACGCCCTGCACGCCGAATGCGGCCGTTCCCACGATGACCTTGTGGGCGCCCGCCGCGACCAGCGCGCGCGCGCGATCCACGGTGCGCACGCCGCCGCCCACGCGCGCGCGGGCAGGCCCGGCCACCAGGCGCACCAACTCATCGTTCGAGCCCGTGCCCATGGCGGCGTCCAGGTCGATCACCTGGATCTCGGGAAAGGCCGCGAAGCGGCGGAGCATCTCCAGGGGCGCGTCCGCCTCCAGCGCCTTCTCGAGGCCGCGCACGAGCTGCACCACTTTGCCGCCCATCAGGTCGATGCAAGGGAATATCATCAGACCTTCCGCACGGGCACGCCGCCGCGATCCAGAAATTCCTTGAGGTCGCCGATGCGCAGCGTCCCGTAGTGGAACACGGAGGCCGCCAGGGCCGCATCGGCTTCGCCGTCGGTGAGCACGCGCAGGAAGTCGGCGGGCCGGCCGGCGCCGCCGGAGGCGATCACCGGAATGCGGGTGGCGCGCGACACGGCGCGGGTCATCTCGCAATCGAAACCCTGCTGCACGCCGTCGGCGTCCATGGAGGTGAGCAGGACTTCGCCCGCGCCCAAGGCTTCGCCGCGGGCCGCCCACGCGACCGCTTCGAGATTCTCGGGATCGCGGCCGCCCCTCGTGTAGACGGTCCACGCGCCGGGCGCGCGCCGGCGCGCGTCGATGGCCAGCACCACGGCCTGCGCGCCGAACTCCCGGCTCAATTCCGCGATCAGCTCCGGACGCCGCACCGCCGCCGTGTTGACGGAGACTTTGTCCGCGCCGGAGAGCAGGATGGCGCGCGCGTCCGCCACCGAGCGTATGCCGCCGCCCACGGCCAGCGGGATGAAGACCTGGCGCGCGGTGCGGTCCACCACGCCGGCCATGATGGCGCGCGCGTCGCTGGAAGCGGTGATGTCCAGAAAGACCAGCTCGTCGGCGCCTTCCTGGTTGTAGCGGGCGGCCAGTTCGACGGGATCGCCGGCATCGCGCAGGTTCACGAAGTTGGTGCCTTTGACGACGCGGCCGCCGGTGACGTCGAGACAGGGGATGATGCGCTTGGCGAGCATCTGTACGGGGCTATTTTTGCCCCATCAGTTCGTAGACTTTGCCGGTCAGGAGTTTGATGCCGGAACGGATTTCGCGGATGTCCTCGCGGATGGCGGCGATCTGCCCGCGGCTGTCCTCGCGCAGCGCCGTCAGTTGCGTACGCATGTCTTCCCGGAGCGCGCTGATCTGCACCAGGCTGATCGCCAGGCTGGTCAGCACGGCGATGATGGGCAGGCCCACCGCGAGATAAAGCTGCAAGTTGCTCATCGCTACCCTATCCCGATTGTACATCCCGCGGGACCGGATTCACGAAATTCCCAATGATGCGGAGGCCGGCCGGGCCGGACTTCTCGGGGTGGAACTGGACGCCGAAGACGTTGCCGCATTCCAGGGCCGCGGTGTAGCGGACGCCATAGGTGCAGGTGGCCGCCGCGGCGTCCACCTGCGGCGCGTAGAAGCTGTGCATGAAAGTGACGAACGTGCCCGGCGCCAGCCCGGCGAGCAGCCGCGAACCGGGGCGTATTTCAAGCTGGTTCCAGCCCATGTGCGGCAGGCGCACGTCTCCGGGGAAGCGCCGCACAACGCCGGGCAACAGACCCAGCCCGCGGGCTTCGGGGGCTTCCTCGCTGGATGCGAACAGCGCCTGCAAGCCGAGGCAGATGCCGAGAAAGGGCACGCCGGCGCGGATGCATTCGAGTAGCGCGCCGCGCACGCCCATGCGGTCGAGCGCGCGCATCATCTGGCCGAAGTGGCCCACGCCGGGCAGGACGATCCTGGCCGCGCCGCGCAGTCCGGCGGCATCGCGCACAATGCGGTACTCGGCGCCGGTTGCGGCGAGGGTGTTCTCGACCGAGCGCAGGTTGCCGGCGCCATAATCCAGGATGGCGATCACAGCAGCCCCTTGGTGGAAGGCAACTGGCCGCGCAGGCGCCGGTCGGTGGAGCAGGCGTACTTCAAGGCCCGCGCGAAGCACTTGAAGATGGCCTCGAGCTTATGGTGGCTGGAGCGGCCATACAGGACGCGCGCGTGCAGGTTGGCGCCCGCGTGGTTCACGAAGCCGCCGAAGAAATCCTCGACCAGCTCGGCTTGCAGATCGCCCACCAGGCGCACGCGCACCAGGTCGCGATAGACCAGGGCGGGCCGCCCGCCGAGATCCAGGGCCACCACGGCGAGAGTTTCGTCCATGGGCAGCACGAAGTAACCCGCGCGATTGATGCCGCGCCGGTCACCGAGGGCTTGGGAGAACAACTGGCCGAGCACGATGCCGGCGTCCTCGACGGTGTGATGCTGGTCCACGTCCAGGTCGCCGTGGGCGGTGAGGGTCAGGTCGAAGCCGCCGTGCCGGGCGAACAGCTCCAGCATGTGATCGAGGAAGCGGATGCCCGTCGCTATCCGGTAGCGGCCGCGGCCCTCGATCTTGAGCGCGCCGGTGATCTGGGTTTCCCTGGTGTCGCGTTGGATTTTGGCGGTTCGCATCAGTCGAGCACGCTTTCCAGTTGATTGATGTCGTCGAGAATGGCCTGGGCGCGCTCGCCTTCGAACGCGGCCACCAGTTCGGCGCGGCGGGGGGCGGCGGGCGAGGCGATGCCGATGAACGGCACGGCCGCGGCGCGCGCGGCGCGGGCGTCGTCCACGGTGTCGCCCACGTACCAGAGGGTCCGGGCGCCCGCGGCCGCGGCGATCTTGAACAAGCCTTCGGGCGCGGGCTTCTGCGCGGTGACGTCGGTCATGCCGACGATGGGATCGAAGCGCGGCAGGGGCGCGAAGCGCTGGAGTGTGACTTCCGCTTCCCAACGCATGCGCCCGGTAAAGATGGCGAAATCGCAGCGCAGGGCCAGGCGGTCCAAGAGGCCGTCGCGCGCGATCCAGCGCTCGCGCAGGATCAGCCCGTCGGTTCCGTTGCCGTGAAACAGGCCCTGGAAATAATCCACCACGGTCTGGAACTCGACGGCCACGCCGTGGCTCGCGATGACGTGATGGGAGAGCTTCCAGTCGTCGTTGAAACCGCCCTGGTTTTTGTAGTCCTGAATCTGCGCGCGCGAGATGGTCTTGCCGGTGAAATGCCGGACTGTGCGCACGATGGTTTCGCGGTAGGACTCGGTAACGTCCACCAGCACGCCGTCCATGTCGAAGACCATCAGGCGGCGTTCCATATTTCCTCCAGGGCCGCCAGCAGGCGGCGGGTCTGTTCGCGGGTGCCCACGGTAATGCGCACGCAACCCGGCGCTTCGTAACTGCGGTCGCGCACCAGGATGCCGCGGCCGCGCAGGGCGTCGCGGATCTGGACGGCGCGCTTGCCCACGCGCACCAGCACGAAGTTGGCGGAGCTGGGCACGTAGGCGATCCCCAGCTTCTCCAGGCCGACGCAGAGCAGTTCCCGCGCGGCCAGCACTTCGGCTACGTATTGTTCAATATAGGCGGTGTCGCCGGCGGCCGCCTGCGCGGCGAGCACGGCCAGGGCGTTCACGCTGTAAGGCGATTGCGCCTTGTGCACGCAGGCGATGTTGGCCGGATGGGAAAACAGGCACCCCAGCCGCATGGCCGCCATGCCGTAGACTTTGGAAAACGTGCGGCTGACAAACAGGTTCGGCGAACGCTCGATGTGCCCCAGGGCGGTGACTCCGGAGAATTCGAAGTAAGCCTCGTCGACGAAGACCACGCCGCTGCGCGCGCGTTTCAGAATGCGCTCGATGGCGGAGAGCGAAAGGCCCGTGCCGGTGGGATTGTTGGGATTGGCGAGGAGTACTGCGCGGGTGGCCGGGGTGATCGCCTCCAGCACGGCGGCCAGGGGGAACTCCATGTTGGGGCCTTGGTAGCCGACCTCGCGCACCACGGCGCCGGCCACCTCGGCGTAGAAGCGGTACATGGCGTAGGCCGGGCGCAGCAGCAGCACTTCCTGGCCGCGGTCCACGTAAGCATTGATGAAGACCTGGATGGCTTCGTCGGTGCCGTTGGTGAAGACGAAGCGGTCCGGCGCGACGTGGAAGAATTCGGCCAGCGCGGCCTTGGCTTCGCCATATTCCGGATAGATGGCCAGGCCGCCCGCATCCAGGCGTTGTTTCAGGAACTCGATCACGCGCGGCGAGCATCCCACGGTGTTTTCGTTGAAGTCCAGGCGCAGCTTGCCGGCGCGGCCGGCGGTGGGGGGCGAGTAGGGCGCCATTTGGAGGACGGCCTCGCGCGGGCGGATGGCGCCGCGCGGGAGGCGCACGCGCTTAGCCATGGATGCGCACCTCGACGGAGCGGGCGTGGGCTTCCAGTCCCTCGGCGCGGGCCAGCGTGGTGATGGCCGGCGCCAGGGCGGCCAGGGCATCGCGGCTGAGACGCTGCACCGAAATCACCTTCAGATAGTCGGCCACCGACAGACCGCCGCGCAGACGGGCCACGCCGCCGGTGGGCAGCACGTGATTGGGCCCGGATGCGTAGTCGCCGGCGGCCTCGGTGCTGAACGGACCGATAAAGACGCTGCCGGCATGGCGCACGCTCGCCAGCAGGCTTTGGTCCGGAATGCTCAGGTGCTCGGGGGCGAAGCGGTTGGAGATCTGGATGGCCTCCTCGAGCGAGCGCACCAGGATGATGGCGCTGTTGCGCCGGATGGCCTGGCGGGCCACGGCGGCGGTGGGCAGATCCGCAAGCTGGCGCTCGATCTGGCGCGCCACGGCGTTGGCCAGCCGTTTGGACGGGGTGAGCAGGATGGCCGCGGCGTCCACATCGTGCTCGGCCTGCGCCAGCATGTCGGCGGCGAGATGGCGGGGATGGCCATCGGCGGAGACGATCAGGATTTCGGTGGGCCCCGCCACGAAGTCGATGCCTGCTTCGCCGGCGAGCAGTTTCTTGGCCGCCGCCACGTAAATGCTGCCCGGTCCCACGATGCGATCGGCGCGGGGCGCCTGGCGGGTGCCGAAGGCGAAGGCCGCGATGGCCTGCGCGCCGCCCATTTGAAAGACCCGCCGCACACCCAGCAGGTGGGCGGTTCCCAGGATCTCGGGCGCAGGGCGCGGACACGCCACGCAGATGTTGGGCACGCCGGCGACCTGCGCGGGGATCACGGTCATCATCAGGGTGGACGGCAGCGGATAGCGGCCGGCGGGGATATAGGCCGCCACGGTATCGAGCGGGCGCACGGTCTGGCCGAGTTCCAGGCCGGGACTGAGTTCGCGCCAGATCGCGGCGGGAAGCTGCATTTGGGCGAAGGCGCGAATGTTGGCCGAGGCGGCGGCCACGGCCTCGCGGAAAGCGGGGGACAGGCCGGCCGCGGCGCGCTGGAGCTCGATTTCCGGAACGGCGACGGTCCGGCGATCCAGCCCGTCGAACTGGCGGGCGTATTCGAGCAGGGCCCGGTCGCCGCGGGCGCGCACCGCGTCCAGAATCGGGCGCACCACGGCTTCGGCCTCCGCCAGGCGGGCGCGGCGGCGGGCCAGCAGACGGGCGATGCCGGTGGCGGGCAGGATGCGGATCATAGGACGATCTTGTTCAGCGGGTATTCGACAATTCCCTGCGCGCCGGCCTGTTTCAGCCGCGGAATGATGTCGCGCACCGTGGATTCATCCAGAATCGTGTTGACGGCCAGCCATTCCTGGTCGCTCAAGTGGGAGATGGTGGGGCGTTTCAACGCCGGCAAGACGTCCAGCACGGCGGCCAGGTCGCGCTGGTGGACGTTCAGCATCAGGCCGACCTTGCCCAGGGCGTTGATGGCGCCTTCCAGCAGCATGCGCATGTCTTCCAGCTTGCGCCGTTTCCAGGGGTCCTGCCAGGATTTCGGGTTGGCGATGAGCTGGGTGTTGGATTCCATCACCGTATCGATGATCTTGAGATTGTTGGCGCGCAGCGAGGAGCCGGTCTCGGTCACCTCCACGATGGCGTCGGCCAGCACCGGAGGCTTCACTTCGGTGGCCCCCCAACTGAATTCCACTTTGGCGTGAACGCCATGGCGCGCCAGGTAGCGCTGCGTAGTGCCGACCAGTTCGGTGGCGATGATTTTGCCTTCCAGGTCGCGCACGGATAGAAAACCGGAGGACTCCGGAACGGCCAGCACCCAGCGGACCTTGCCGAAACTCTGCTTGGAATAGACCAGGTCGGCGACGGCCTCGACATGCGCGCCGGTCTCGGCCACCCAATCGCGGCCGGTGAGGCCCGCGTCGAGGATGCCGTCTTCGACGTAGCGCGCCATTTCCTGCGCGCGGATGAGCATGCACTCGATTTCGGGATCGTCGATGGCCGGGAAATAGGAGCGGCTGCTGGTGGTGATGGCGTAGCCGGCGCGGCGGAACAGGTCGATGGTGGCGTTTTCCAGGCTGCCCTTGGGGATGCCCAGCTTCAAGGTCATGGCCGGCTCCCGTAGACGGCGGCGGGGTCGTAGACGCGCGGCTCGGATTCCACCCATTGGCCGTTCTCCAGGCGGCGGTAAAAGCAGCTCCGGTAGCCGTTGTGGCAGACGCCGGGGCCCAGCGGCTCGACGCGGACGAGCAGGGCATCCTGGTCGCAATCGGTGGAAATTTCCTTCACCGCCAGGCGGTGGCCGGAGGTCTCGCCTTTGAGCCAGAGCTTGCGGCGCGAGCGGCTGTAAAACGTGGCGAAGCCGGTTTCCAGGGTGCGGCGCAGAGCTTCCTCGTTCATGAAGCCGAGCATGAGTACGCGGCCGGAGTGGTAATCCTGGATGACCGCGGGAAGGATCCCGTCCGTCTTGGAAAAATCAAGCTGCATGGGAATAGCAACAAAAAACCCGCCGGGGGTATCCGCGGCGGGCGTCCTTTCTAATTTCGATATGAGTCGAATCAGGATTGCGCCCGGTGCGGGTGGGTGCGGCAGTGATGCGCGACGGGAATCATAAAACAGAATTATAGCAGACCGCCGGGGCGGAGCCGCCGCCGCGAACGCGGACGCGGCGCGCCGGCGGCGGAATGCGTTATTTTGGTTAGGCGAGGAGACTATGGCGGCGGACCATCGCGGAATGGGACTGGAAGGCAAGAACGTGGTGGTGCTGGGGGTGGCGGACGAATCCAGCCTGGCGTGGGCGATCGCCAAGAGGTTCTCCGAACACGGGGCGCGGGTTTTCATCGGCTATCAACAGAAGTTCTTCAGCCGGGTGCGCCTGCTGCTGCTGGACAATCCGGGCGTGCAAGGCGAGCGCTGCGACGTGCTGAAGGACGAAGAGCTGACCAGCTTCTTCGCGCGCTTTCGGGCGAACCCGATCGACGTGCTGGTGCATGCCATCGCCTTCGCGCCCAACGAGCTGTTCACCGAGCCGGCGTCCAACTGCAGCGCGGAAGCCTTTTGCCAGAGCCTGACCATCTCCGCGCACTCGCTGTGCAAGACGGTGCGCTTCGCCAAGCCGAACCTGCGGGAGTGGGGCAGCGTGATCACGCTGACGTACCAGGCATCGGAGCGGGCGGAAGCGTCCTACGGTTTGATGGGCGTTTCCAAGTCCGCGCTGGAGAGCGCGGTGCGCTACCTGGCGCTGGAACTGGGGCGCCACAAGGTGCGGGTGAACGCGCTGTCGCCGGGGCCCATCGAGACGGTGGCGGCCACCGGGATCATGGGGGCGTTCCTGCGCAATCCCGAGGCGCTGGAACGGCAGCGCGCGCGGGCGTTTCAGGAGGCCATCGGGAAGGCCAGCGCGGAGGGCCACGCGGATCCGCTGGCCACGGCCAGCGCGGCGTGGAAGCATTTCCAGGAGATCGCCGCGGCGCGGTGCGCCATCGAGGAGACGGTGTCCAAGGAAGACGTGGCCGACAGCGCCCTGTTTCTGGGCAGCGATTACTCGCGCAAGATCACGGGGCAGGTGCTGCACATCGATTGCGGCCTGTCCACGGCCAACGCCGTCTGACGGGGGCGGTGCAGGTCGCGCCGTTCCGCTTGCGGCGCCTGCCGCGGGTGCTGCGCATCGAGCGGGCCAGTTTCGGACCGGAGGCCTGGCCGCGGCGGCTGTTCCTGGAGTACTACCGCGAGTGCGGGGAATGGTTTGTGGTGGCCAAGCTGGGCGGGCGCATCGCGGGCTACGGGATCGCGTGCATCGAGGCGCGCAGCGGGGAGATCGTGTCGATCGCCGTGCACCCGGATTACCGGCGGCGCGGGGTGGGGAACGCGCTGATGCGCCAGGCGCTGGCCGCGCTGGCGGCGGCGGGCGCGCGCCGCGTGGAACTGATGGTGCGCACCGGCAACGCGGCCGCCGCCAAATTGTACCGCTCGCTGGGGTTTCGCAGGGTGCGCGTCGAGCGCGGCTACTACGAAGACGGCGGCGATGGCGTGCTGATGGCGAGGGCGCTACAATGAGCAACTGATGGCCGACAGGGAACAATTCGAGCTGTTGATGCGCGACGTGGACGCCTGGAACAAGTGGCGCGCGGAGAACCCCAAGGTGAAGCCGGACCTGTCCTATGCGGTGATGCGCGCGGCGAACCTGACGCTGGCGAACCTGGCCCATGCCCAGTTGCGCGAAGCCGACCTGGTGCTGGCCAATCTGCGCGGGGCGGACCTGCGGCACGCCGACCTGGACGGCGCCAACCTGGTGGGCGCGCGGCTGACCGGCGTGGACTTGTCGCACGCCAACATCGCCGCGGCGGATCTTTCGACGGCCGAGGACCTGACCGAGGAGCAACTGCGCCACACCCACGGCGACGGGCGGACGCGCCTGCCGGAGGAACTGCGCGCGCCGGAGAACTGGCCGAAGCACAGCCGCGTTGCCGCACGGTAGCGCCGCGGCGCCTCAGTTGATGTCGGGACGGGGAGCCAGCGGCACCAGCTTGCCCTCGCGCAGCAGGTAATCCGCGCCGCGCCAGCGAATGCTGCGCCGTGCGAAGCTGGCCAGCCAGATGAGGAACGCCATGGCGTCCCACGCGGGAATCACCAGCATCTTGCTCCACAGGCCGCGCTGTTTCAGACCCCACGCGCCGATGGCCCAGGTCATGGCGCAGCGCAGCGCCAGGTACGTGCCCAGATAGGCGGCGGCCACGGCCGCCGTTGGATGCACGGCAATGGCGGCAAGCGACCACGGCAGTCCCTGGGTCAAGAGCAGGCCGAGATGGCCCCACGGACGCATGTGCCGCATGACCACGATCCAACGCAGACGCTTGTGGACCAGGTCGCTCATGGATTGATAGTCGGCGACGGCGAGCACGGTGTAGGGAATCAATTCGACGGGGTGCCCGTGCTCGGCGATCAGGCGCCCGACCAGCAGATCGTCCGCGGGACCGTTCTCGAGCGACTCATATCCGCCGAACTCGGCCAGGCGCGCGCGTGTCGTGACGATGGTGGGACCGAGCGCGAACTTGACCCCGTCGAGCAGCCAGGCCACCAGGATGCCGGCGTAGAAATCGGAGAACATGCCCATGGCTTGCAGGTTGTCGGCGAAGGTGCGCTCGCCGTCCGGCACGTAGAAGCAAGTCACGGCCCCGACGTTGGGATCGGCGAGGGGCGCGACCACGCTGCGGAGATAGTCGGGAGCGACGCGCACGTCGCTGTCGCTGATCACCACCACTTCGTAGGCCGCCTCGGCGGCCATGCGCGCGAGTTTGGCCACTTTGTCGTTGGTGGCGGTGCGGCCGGAGCCGAACAGCACGCGGATGCGGTGTTGCGGGAAGTCGCGCATGAGCTTCTCGATCACGGGGAGGACCGGGTCGTCGCGGCCGTCGACGCAGAAGACGATCTCGTACTCGGGATAATCCTGACGGCAGAAGCTGGCGAAGTTCTCATAGGCGCCGGGGTCCAGGCCGCGGATGGGTTTCAGGTTACTGACCGGCGGCGTGAAGGGCGTGCCGGAGGGCGCGGGCCGGGCGCGCCGAAAGTAGGCCCATGTGCCGTACAGCGCGATCAGATAATAAATGAAGGGGATCGCGGCCAGGGCCGGAAAAAGAGCGGTCACAGTCATATGCTACATTAATGGCTTGTGCGGCGTCGCAGGCTTTACTAAGCTCCAGTTCTCTCCTGGTCCCGAGCGCATTCGGAGCGCCGTACAATGCATCGTCCACCGGGGGCCGGACCAGCAAGGCGTTTTCGAAACCTCTTCCGTGGCGCTGGGCGCGGCGCGGCTGAAGATCATCGGCCTGGATTCCGGCGGCCAACCCATCGTTTCCGAAGACCGCAATACGGCGATCGCCTTCAACGGCGAGATCTACAACCATGCGGAGCTGCGCGTGGAACTGGAGCGGCGCGGCCATCGCTTCCGAACCGGCACGGACACGGAGACGGTGCTGGCGGCTTTTGTGGAATGGGACACCGGCTGCTTTGAGCGGCTGCGGGGCATGTTCGCGGCGGCGCTGTGGAGCGAGCCGCGGCGGCGGCTGGTGCTGGCGCGCGACCGCATGGGCATCAAGCCGCTGTACCTCGCGCGGCGCGGCGCGGACCTGCTGTTCGGCTCGGAACTGAAGACCATCTTCGCGCACCCGGAATTCGAGCGGCGGTTGAGCCTCGAGGGACTGGATTGCTACCTGGCGCTGAACTACGTGCCGGGAACCCGGACGCTGGTGGAAGGCGTCGAGAAGCTGGCGCCCGGGCACTGGCTCGAGTGGCACGCGGGCGCGGTCCGGACGGAGGCGTACTGGCGGCTGCCGCTGACGCCGCCACGGGCGCGGCGCAAGGAAGAGGCGTGCGAGGAGCTGGACACGCTGCTGGGGCAAGCGGTGCGCGAACACCTCCTTTCGGACGTGCCGCTGGGGGTGTGGCTGAGCGGGGGCATCGATTCCTCGACGGTGCTGCACTACGCCGCGGCGGCGGCGGGCAGCCGGATCAAGACCTTTTCGATTTCGTTCCGCGGGCGCAGCTTCGACGAGACCGATTACATACGCGCGGCCGCCCGCCGCTACGGCACAGATCACCAGGAGTTCGACGTGAACCCGGAGGCGGGGCTGGCGGATGCCATCGAGGAGTTCGCCTACTACTTCGACGATCCGAATGCGGACGCGGGCGCGCTGCCGGTCTGGTATCTCTCCAAGATGACCCGGCGGAAGGTGACCGTGGCGCTGAGCGGCGAGGGCGGCGACGAACTGTTCGGCGGCTACCTGACGTACCGCGCCGATGGGTATGCGCGCATGGTGCGCCGCCTGCCCGGGTGGGTTCCGCGGCTGGGGCTGCGGGCCGCGCGGCGCTGGCCCGTTTCGGATGAAAAGATCAGCTTCGAATACATGTTGAAGCGGTTCCTGGAGGGGTGCGGGATGGCGCCCGCGCGCGCGCATACCTATTGGAACGGCACGTTCTCCGACGAGGGGAAGCAGGCGCTGCTGCGCACTCCCGGAGCCGGCGCGCTGGACGGCGTGCTGCGCGAACTGGAGGGCGCGGGAGAGGACCTGGCGGCGTACCAGTGGTTCGATCAGCGCTACTATCTGCCGGACGACATATTGATGAAGGTCGACCGCATGAGCATGGCGCACTCGATCGAAGTGCGGCCGCCGTTCCTGGACCACCGCATCGTGGAGTTCGCGGCCGCTCTGCCGGCGGAGTTCAAGATCCGCGGCACGCGGCAGAAGGCGATCCTGAAGGACCTGATGAAGGACAAGCTGCCGGCATCGATCCTGAAGCGGAAGAAGGCCGGGTTCGATATCCCCGCGCACCACTGGCTGCGCGGCCCGCTGCGGGAGTTGATGATGGACACGCTGGCCGGCGGCGCGGCCCGGCACAGCGGCGTTTTCCGGCCCGGCGCCATCGACGCGGTGGTGCGCGCCCACCTCGCGCGCCGCGACAACCTCGGGTATCATCTGTGGGGGCTGATGATCCTGTTTCTGTGGATGAAGCGATGGCAAATACAAACGGCGGCGGAAGCGCGGGAGCGCCAGGCCCCCGGCGTTTCCACTTCTATCTAGCGGTCCTGCTGCTGGCCGGCGCGGTTTACCTGGGCTGCGCCATCTCGCCTCCTTCGCTGATGGACGATGTGGACGCGGTCCAGGCGCAGATCGCGCGCACCATGCTGACGTCGGGCGACTGGGTGACGGCGCGGCTGGACGGCGTGGCTTACCTGGAGAAGTCGCCGCTGATTTACTGGGCGATCGCCGGCAGTTACAAAATCTTCGGCGTGAGCGACTGGGCCGCGCGCATTCCGGTGGCGCTGGCGGCGATGGCGCTGTGCTGGCTGACGGCGGCGTTCGGCATGTGGGCTTTCGGCGGGCGCGCCGGGTTCTACGCCGGGATCGTCATGGCCACGTGCATCGGCCTGTTTCTGTTCACCCGGGTGCTGATCCCGGACGTGATGCTGACGCTGACCGTGGCGCTGGCCATGTGGGCGTTCCTGCGCGCGCTGGACGAGGAGGAGAAGCGCCCGCGCTTCTGGGCCCTGGCGATGGCCGCCAGCCTGGGCGCCGGACTGTTGCTGAAGAGCACGGTGGCGGTATTGTTTCCGGCGGCGGCGGGCTTCATCTACCTGCTGGCGACCCGCCAGTTGCTGGCGGCCCGCACCTGGAAGCGGTTGCATCCCGTCAGCGGTCTGCTGGTGGTGCTGCTGATGGCCGCGCCCTGGCACGTGCTGGCGACGCTGCGCAACCCGCCGTATTTTTCTTTCAGCTTCCATAGCGGGCGCGGCGAGTATCACGGGTTTCTGTGGTTCTACTTCATGAACGAGCAGGTGCTGCGCTTTTTGAACCTGCGCTATCCGCGCGACTACAATACCGTGCCCCGCGCGTATTTCTGGCTGTTTCATTTGCTGTGGCTGTTTCCCTGGAGCGTCTATTTTCCGGCGGTGGCCAGGTTGAAGTTCAAGCCGGTGGATCGCGCGGGGCGCACGCGCCTGCTGGCGCTGTGCTGGACCGGATTCATGCTGGTGTTCTTCACCTTTTCGACCACGCAGGAATATTACACGATGCCCTGCTACCCGGCCCTGGCGCTGCTGCTCGGCTCGGCCATGGCGGCGGGGGGCGGGTGGATCCGCTGGGGCACGCGCGTGACAGGGGCGCTGGCCGGCATCGCGGGCCTGGCGCTGCTGGCGATCCTGGCGCTGGTGTGGCGGACGCCGGTGCCCGGCGATATCTCGGCGGCGCTGTGGCAGCGCCCGGGGACGTACACGCTGTCGCTGAGCCACATGGAAGACTTGACCCTGGCGTCGTTTGCGTATTTGCGGCTGCCGCTGGCGCTGGCGGCCATCGCCTTTCTGGCGGGCGCGCTGGGGACCCTGCGGGCTACCGGGCAGCGGGCCTTCCTGGCGGCGGCCTGCATGATGGTGCTCTTCTTTCACGCGGCCCGGCTGGCCATGGTGACCTTCGATCCGTACCTGTCGTCGCGCCCGCTGGCCGAGGCGCTGCTGCGGTCGCCGCGGGGCAAGCTGATCGTGGACCACCACTACTACACCTTCTCGTCGGTGTTTTTCTACACGAACCGGACGGCGCTGCTGCTGAACGGCCGTTTCAACAACCTGGACTACGGCTCGTACGCGCCGGACGCGCCGGACGTGTTCATCGACGATGCGCAGTGGAAGAACCTGTGGCTGGGGACGGAGCGGTGCTACACCGTGGCCAGCGGCTACGCCGTGCCGCGATTGGAAAAGCTGGCCGGCAAGGCGGCGCTGCACGTGGTGGCCGCGAGCGGCGGCAAAGTGGTGCTGACCAACCAGCCGTTGCCGGGGAATTGACGCGGCATCTCAACCCCGGATGCCCTACTCCAGCGTCGCCCCCCCCACCGCCAACCCGCTCAAAGTTACCGGCCCGTTCACCGCCACCGTGGCCGCCGGACCGCCCCCCGTGTTCTGGTCCACGTACTCCCAGGTAGCCGCTCCCGGCAGCGCCACCGCCAGCGGCCGGTCGCGCTTGCTGATCAACAACACCTCGCGCCGGCCCGCCCGCGTGCGAAACGCCTGCGCGTAAATATACGGGCTGCCGATCGAAGTCGCCATCAACTGGTCCCCCGCCGCGAAATGCTTGTGCAATAACTCCAACACCCGAAAGCGCGCGTTGGGCGCGCCCGTCTCCCAATCCAGCATGGTCACGCTCGGGAACTGCGTCGGATACCCCACCAGTTGCGATTCGCCGGCCACGTCGATCCCCATCGCCGCCAGGTTCGCGTACACATACGCATACGTCGCGCCCGCCAGGTTCCAGTACGCATGCGGTATCGTCTGCGGCGCCTGCCCCGGCCGCCCCGGATCGCCAGGCAAAATCGCGCCGATCTCGTTCACCGTGGTCCGCGTCGCCGGCGAGAGCCGCGCCCGGATCGCGTCGATGTACCAGGTCACCCCCAGAAACCGGTCGGCCTGCCCGAAGAACGTGTATTGCTGCGTCTCCGGACCCTCGTCGGCCGTCGGCGTGGCATAAAAGTGGTAGGAGATCATGTCCAGCGGAATCCCCGCCTGGTGATTCTTCGGGTTCAGAAAATACTCGAACATGCGCGGATTGCTCCCCGGCTCGGCCAGCGCCAGCCCCACGAATTTCATCCGCGGCGCCACCTTCCGGATCGCCGCCACCACCGCGTCGTACCGCGCCGTGTACTGCTCCGGAGTCATGTTGTGTTCGAAATCCACCTCGTTGAACACTTCCCAGTAGTCGACGTTGAAGTGATGCCCGGATTCGTGCCGCTTCCCCAGTTCGTCGGTGAAGCCGCCCTGCGTGTACCAGCTCACCAGGCGCGCGTAGTAGTCGCCCAGCTCGCGCATGGATGGATCGCGCAACTCGGTCCCCTTGGTGTAATCCCAAAACACCTGGTCCGCGTCGTCCGGATATTTCACCGGCTCGGGCGTCACGAACATCCACGCCGGAATCGTGCTGAAGTTCAGTATCACGGAGTGCCCGGCGGTGGCATTCAGGAAATCCACGGTCATCGGGTCGATCGCCGAAAAGTCCCAGTAGGTCTGGCTGTCCGGCGCGCGCAGCTCCGCCACCGCCAGCCTGGGATACGGCAGCCACGGCACGTACCGCACGTAATCGGCGCCCAGACCCTTCAGCTCCTGGTACGCCCGGTCGTGGATCGCCGATCCGGGCCGTAGCGGCGGATTCACCACCACCTGCAGGGTGGGCGTGGTCCGCGACTCACGCGTCACCTTGTTCCAGTCGATCTTCAGGCCCGCCGGACCGTCGGCGGACCACGCGCAGCCGGCCAGCCAGACGCCCAGCCAGGCGCCGCAAATGCTTTTCATGATCTCTACCATAGTTCAATTCGGGTTTGCTGGGACAGGCTTTGAGCCCGTCGATGGCGGGCGCGGCCCCAAACCCTGAAACCGGGTGGCATTCCGCGCCATCCATGTATCAAGAGCTACAATGAGGGTGAAAATCACGAGACTCGGAATGCGTCTATCGGCTGCCGCTGCGCTGTTTCTCTGCCCGCTGTTGGCCGCGCCCGCCACCATGCTGGAGCAGGCCCGTAAACTCTATCGCGAGACCGATTACGACGCCTCGCTGAAGATTCTTGCGGCCATTCAGCCCAAGGACGGCCCGGTCTACAGCCTCATCGGCCTGAACTACTACATGCGCGCCGACTACAAAAAAGCCACCGAGAGCCTCGAAAAGGCCGTGGCCGCCGAGCCGCGCAACTCCGATTACGAACTATGGCTCGGCCGCGCCTACGGCCGCCGCGCCGAAACCGCCAGCCCCTTCACCGCCGCGCCCCAGGCCAACAAGGCGCGCCAGCACTTCGCCAGAGCCGTCGAGCTCAATCCCCGCAACCTCGATGCCCTCGGCGATCTGTTCGAGTATGATCTCGAAGCGCCGGGCTTCATGGGCGGCGGCTTGGATAAGGCCGCCGGACTGGCCCTCCAGATGGCCGCCGTCGACCCCGTCGAGGGTCACTGGGCCCAGGCCCGTCTCGCCGAACGCCGCAAGGAGTTCGACACCGCCGAGCATCATCTGCGCGCCGCCGCCGGCATGGCCCCCCAGCAGGCCAGCCGCCTCATCGACCTCGCCCGCTTCCTCGCCAAGCAGGGCCGCTACGAGGAAAGCGATCGGAATTTCATCCGCGCCGCGACGATCGCCCCCAACAATCCCAGGCTCATCTACGCCCGCGCCGATACCTACATCCAGCAGGGCCGCAACCTGGCCACCGCGCGCAAATTGCTCGAGCAATACCTCCAGGAGCAGTTGACCCCCGAAGATCCCCCCCGCGCCGATGCCGAGAAACTCCTGAAAAAGGCCTCCGGCGGGTAGCCCATGTTCCTGGGCGAGGCCATCGACTTCAGCTTCAAGGCCCTCAAGGCCAATCCCGTCCGCTCCTTTCTTACCGGCCTCGGCATGGTCATCGGCACCGCCTCCGTCATCCTGGTCGTCACCATCTCCCTCACCAGCCGCGACTATATCCTCGAACAGATTGAAGGCGTCGGATCCAACATCGTCTTCGCCTATTACGAGGCCGGCAATCAGAGCGAAACCCAGGCCGACGCCGACTTCGTCAAAATGTCCGACGTCGACGCCGTGCGCGAGCGCCTCGGCAGCCGCATCGTCGCCGCCACCGGCATCACCACCAGCTTCGACCGCATGCGCATCGCCGGCAAGGAGCGCGACGTCCGCATCAACGGCTCCGACCAGGACTACAAGACCGTGCGCAACCTCGTCGTCACCTCCGGGCGCTTCCTCGATTCCAGCGACGTGGCCCTCCGCCAGAAAGTCGCCCTGCTCACCGACAAGCTCGCCGGGCGCCTCTACGGCTCGCGCGCCGGCGCCCTCGGTCAGGTCCTCAAGCTCCACGGCTTGCAGTTCACCGTGGCCGGCACCTTCCGCGAACGCGTCGAAAGCTTCGGCCAGTCCGAGCTTTCCCAGGACACCGTCCTCATTCCCTACACCGTCCTCAGTTACTTCGCCCCGGTCGAGCGCATCGACCCCATGTACGTGCAGGTCCGCTCGCCTCGGGAAGTCGAGGCCGTTACCGAATCGGTCAAACAGATTCTCGAAGCCCGCCACCGCCCCGGAGCTAATTATCACGTCGAAAATCTGACCGCCATTCTGAACGCCGCCAGGAGCATCGCCCTCATCCTGAGCCTCGTCCTGGTCCTGGTATCCACCATCGCGCTGGTCATCTCCGGCATCGGCATCATGAATATCATGCTGGTCACCGTCACCGAGCGCACCCGCGAGATCGGTCTGCGCATGGCCGTCGGCGCCTCCCGCCGCGAGATCCTGGTGCAGTTCCTCGTCGAAGCCGTCCTGGTCAGTCTCTCCGGCGGCATAGTCGGAATCCTGGTCGGCGTCGCCATCCCCCTCGCCGTGCAACTCTTCGAGGACCAGGTGCGCATCCCCATCTCCGCCATGGCCGTCGCCATCGCCTTCGGCGTCTCCATGATGGTCGGCCTGGTCTTCGGCATGCTCCCGGCCAACCGCGCCGCCCGCCTCAATCCCACCGAGGCCCTGCGCTATGAGTAACGCGCCGTCCACCCGTGTTACCATGAACGGGAACTCTTTCAGAAGCGCAAAGGGGCGCGTGGCCCCGCCCGCGCGAAAATTAGGAGCACAAGCACACAGATGAAGATTGGAGTGTTCGGAGGCGACGGTTATTGTGGCTGGGCCACGGCGCTGTATCTATCCAGGAAAGGCCACCAGGTCGCCATTGTCGACAACTTCTCGCGCCGCCAGTGGGACCATGAACTCGGTGTCGAAACCCTCACCCCCATCCGCCCCCTGGCCGAGCGCCTCAAGGTCTGGCGGCAGCATACCGGCGGAACCATTGAAGTCTTCACCGGCGACGTCACCGACTACGACTTCCTCTCCTCCACCATTCAGGCCATCGAGCCCGAAGCCGTCGTCCATTTCGCCGAACAGCGCGCCGCGCCCTATTCCATGATCGACCGCAAACACGCCGTCTTCACCCAGGTGAATAACGTCGTGGGCACGCTGAACCTGCTCTTCGCCATCCGCGAATACCAGCCCGAATGCCACCTCGTCAAGCTCGGCACCATGGGCGAATACGGCACCCCCAACATCGATATCGAGGAAGGCTATATCGCCATCGAGCACAACGGCCGCCGCGACGTGCTGCCCTTCCCCAAGCAGCCCGGCTCCTTCTATCACCTCTCCAAGGTCCACGACAGCCACAACATCATGTTCTGCTGCCGCATCTGGGGACTGCGCGCCACCGACCTGAACCAGGGCGTCGTCTACGGCACGCTCACCGACGAAGTGGCCCTCGACGAGGCCCTCATCAACCGCTTCGACTACGACGAGGTCTTCGGCACCGTGCTCAACCGCTTCTGCGTGCAGGCCGCCGTCGGATACCCGCTCACCGTCTACGGCAAAGGCGGCCAGACCCGCGGCTATCTCGACCTGCGCGATACCGTGCGCTGTGTCGAGCTGGCTTGCCTCACTCCCGCCAAGCCCGGCGAATGCCGCGTCTTCAACCAGTTCACCGAACAGTTTTCGGTCCTGGACCTGGCCCACATGGTCAAAACCGCCGGCCGGCACATGGGCCTTACCGTCGAGATCGACCACCTGCCCCCGCCCCGCGTCGAGGCCGAGCAGCACTATTACAACGCCAGGCACTCCAAGCTCATCGACCTCGGCCTGCAGCCGCACCTGCTCTCCGAGTCCCTCCTCGATTCGCTGATGAACATCGCCGTCAAGTACCGCGACCGCATCGACGAATCCCTCTTCCAGCCGCGCATCGACTGGCGCAGCGTCCGCAACGACCGCAAACGCAACCTGCCCAGCGTCGCGGCATTTTCGTAAGGGCGGCATCGCCACACCCGTCGTGCCGGGTGCGTCCGCGATTGCACTGCAATGGTATCGGCTGTCGGGTCAACCCACGGCATGGAACCAGAGTGAACCGCCGCCTCACCATCGATACAGCAGGCCGCGTCGTCATTCCCAAGCCTCTGCGGGACCAGCACCGGCGGCCGGATCACCCTGCGCCCCCGGCCCCTCCGTCAGATCGAACAGGCGTGATGTCCCTTGGATCACGCGAACTCTCATCCCCCCGCCGGCTTGGCTCTCCCAGCCACTTCATCGATCGCGTCCAGCACGCCGGCCACTTCCGGTGAGATGTGTTCGTCCGCAATATGCCGCACCAGCCTGTAGTAGTCCGCCTTGCCAAAGTCCGGCCGCAGTCCAAGCTGCCTGTAGAATTCCGGAAAAACAAGCTCCAGAAACTCGTCGCTCGCCTTCACCGTGCGCCACCACGCGTCACTTCGATCCCGCAGCGCGGCCGGCGTCACCCGATCCTCCACGGCCTTCCGCATGCTTTGAACCGCCCTCTGCGCGCTCGCCTCCGCGAACAGCGGCCCGCTGGCCATGGACCGCCCCAATTCGCGCGCGAACTCCTCCAGCGTCTCGGGTTGGCAGATATAGTTCTCAATCTCCCGCCGCTCCCATTTCTTCTCCGTAAGCTGGCCCCGCGCCTGAAGCTCCGGCGCGTCCCGATCCACCAGAAGGTAGCCCTGCAAATCCGCTTTGGCCTCCGCCAGCGCGTTGAAATGTTCGCGTCCCTTGTTCGGCTGGTTCCCGACTGGAACCACGAATGGAGAGCGCAAAGCTTCTTGGACCCGATGATGCAGGCGCTCCGCAAATGCCTTCAGAATGGCCAGGTCCGTCCGGTCCTCCAGGTACAACACCCAGCCGGCCTGTTCGGCAAGGTAGTACTGATCGTAGCGGACCGTGTCCAGCGATCGCCGCACCGCTGTGGTGCGATTCCGCGGAATGCGATGAGGCTTGCCCAGAAACGCCACCACGCTGTCCGCGCTGGTGCCCGCCGCCTGGTTCAGGACCTCTTCCGAGTGGCTGGCCATGATGAGCTGGCTGCCATGGGCGCGGGCGGACTCGCTCAGTATCTGGTAAATGTCCCTTTGCCGCAGGATCTCCAGGTGTGCGTCCGGCTCGTCCAACAGCAGCGCACAACCCGGATGCAGCGCCAGGTACGCGAGCAGCAGCAACGTCTGCTGCAGTCCGCGCCCCGAACTCGACAGGTCCAGCCGGACACCGGACGCGTCGCGGTAGGTCATCTGAATCTCGCCCCGCTCCGCGACATACACCGGCTCGTCAAGCTCCACCTGGAACAGATCGCGGATCTGTCCGGTCACGCCTTCCCACCTCCCCGAATCCGTGGCCTCCGTCCGAAGCTGGTAGCACAGGTTGCGCAGCACCTCGGCGGTGCGCCCCTCACCGAGCCTCACGTTGATCGCGCCGCTGTCCAGCCGGGTCTCGTTCGAAGCCAGCCCGGACATGGGCGGCAGAAAGGCCACCCCAACCTCGTAAGCCGCATCCGGTACCGGCATCCGCGGCGGGTCTTTCTTGTCTTCCAGCCGCAGCGGACGGCAGAAAAGCGTTTCGTCGTTGGAAAAGTCGAACTCCAGCCCGCAACGCCAGTCCTTCCCAGCCGTATTGCCTTCCACCAGCACATCGATTCGGATGTTCTGTGTCTGCTGCCTGCCGGCGGCCTTCTGCACATTGCGTACGTGCAAGCCCCGCCATAGCAGGTTTGCCGCCGGAGCCGGAACCATCAGCAGGTCCCGCCGGTTGATGGCCACGCCGGGTCTCTTCTCGGGAGCGCCCCGTTCGCTGCGCCTCTCCTTCCACCGCCGTAGTCCCAGTTCCCAAAGGGCCAGCGCCTGCAACGCCGTCGTCTTCCCCGAATTGTTCGGGCCGATGAAAACCACCGGATTGGCCAACGGTATCTCTACCTCGTCGAAACGCTTGAAGTTCCGGATGATCAGCTTTGTAAGCATCGCGCTACCTCAGCTTCGCACAACCCGTCGCTCACGTCATTCACCCCTCCGCCCCCAAATTCTTCCCCGCCTTTTCAACCACTTCCGAACTCCCGCTCCACCCTCGCGCTTGTCCGTCGGTTGTAGTGGAGGCTGAGGCGGGGCCCCTTTTCCTCCATCCCCAAAACTACCCCGCCCGGAGTCGAACCAATGTCCTCTCAAGCCCAAATCGACGCGAACCGCGAAAATGCCCGCAAAAGCACCGGCCCGCGGACCCCGAAGGGCAAGGCCGCGGCCGGCCGCAACCGCCTCGTCCACGGCCTTTGCGCTGATCGGTACCTCATCCTCAACGAAGGAACCGGCGATTTCATCGCCCTCTTCCTCGACCTCTACGCCCGCCACCGCCCCGTCGGACCCATCGAGGAGAAATTGGTCACCCGCATCGCCTGCAATCAGTGGCGCCTTTGCGGCGCCCTCCCGGTCGAAACCCAGATCTACAGCGAACACTTCGCTCCCCAAGAAGCGCAAAGGGGCGCGAGTCCGCGCCGCCAGGCAGGGCAGGAGCAGGATTGCGGCGGCGCGGGCCGCGCACCGTTTTGCGCGAGTGCCTCAAAAGAAGCGCAAAGGGGCGCGAGTCCGCGCCGCCAAACAGGGGAGGAGCAGGATTCCGGCGGCGCGGGCCGCGCACCGTTTTGCGCGAGTGCCACAAAAGAAGCGCAAAGGGGCGCGAGTCCGCGCCGCCAGGCAGGGCAGGAACAGGATTGCGGCGGCGCGGACCGCGCACCGTTTTGCGCGAGTGCCACAAAAGAAGCGCCAAGGGGCGCGAGTCCGCGCCGCCAAACAGGGGAGGAACAGGATTGCGGCGGCGCGGGCCGCGCACCGTTTTGCGCGAGTGCCTCAAAAGAAG